>Ga0207655_1000054_pt1 | contig 281894 bp, 243 predicted proteins | sample KBSM44metaG_FD_184398 | JGI IMG/M metagenome (GOLD analysis project Ga0207655, IMG submission 184398) | Miscanthus rhizosphere microbial communities from Kellogg Biological Station, Michigan, USA - KBS M4-4 metaG (SPAdes) (version 2) | ecosystem: Host-associated > Plants > Roots > Rhizosphere... | reverse complement strand
CCGCCGCTGGCGGTGAAAAAACCTGCAAACATCAGGGCGAAAACTATAAGAGGAAATAACCATGAACCTGTCGTCGCGGCTGCACGCCCATCTTGAACGGGGCAAGGTCGGATTCCCCACCACGCTGGCCAGTTCGGTCGGCGTGATTATGGCCAGTCCGGTGATCCTGACGGTCACCAGCGGCTTCGGCATCGGCGGCGACACCTTCGCGCTGGCGATGCTGATCGCCTTCATCATGATGCAGGCTCAGCTCACCACCTTCTCCGAAGCGGCGGCGATGCTGCCGACCTCCGGCTCGGTATATGACTATATCGCCTGCGGCATGGGGCGTTTTTTCGCCATCACCGGGGCGCTTTCCGCCTACCTGATCGTGCACATCTTCGCCGGCACCGCCGAAACCATCCTGTCCGGCATCATGGCGCTGGTGAACTTCGAGCACCTCAACACCCTGATGGAAACCCACAACAGCTCCTGGATGGTCGGCGTCGGGCTGGTGATTATTTTTGGCCTGCTCAATGCGTTCGGCATCGAAGCCTTCGGCAAGGCGGAGATCGTGCTGACCTTCGCCATGTGGAGCACGCTGGTGGCTTTCGGCGTCGTCGGCCTGCTGTCGCCGCACGCGGTGCCGCTGGAAGGCTGGTTCGGCAGCACGCTTAGCCTGAACGATCCCTTTGCGGTGTTCAGCCTGATCGGTATGGCGATGTTCATGTTCGTCGGCTGCGAACTGGTGACGCCGATGGCGCCGGAGATCAAACGCTCGGCGCAGGTGATCCCGCGCGCCATGGCGTTGGGGTTGTGCGGCGTGGCGGTATGCATGGCGCTGTACGGCGCGGCGCTCAGCCATCAGGTGGAAAACGTGGTGGTGGACGCCGCCGGCGGCGTGCGGCTGCTGGATACGCCGATGGCCATTCCGGCCTTTGCCGGCCAGGTGATGGGCCAGTTCGGCAAATATTGGCTGGGCATCGGGCTGCTGCTGGCCGGCGCGGCGACCATCAACACGCTGATGGCGGCGGTGCCGCGCATCTTGTACGGCATGGCGCTGGACGGTGCGCTGCCGCGTATGTTCGCCTATCTGCATCCGCGCTTCAAAACGCCGGTGGTCGGCATTCTGGTGGCGGTGCTGATCCCCTGCGTGCACGCCTTCGCCATCCAGGGCAACCTCGATCGCATCATTCCGTTGGTGCTGGCGGCGGTGTGCGCTTGGGGCGTGGCCTACCTGCTGGTGACCTGCTCGGTGGTGATCCTGCGCATTCGTCGCCCGGACCTGCCGCGCGCCTATAAATCGCCGTGGTTCCCGCTGCCGCAGGTAGTCTCCAGCGTCGGCATCGTGCTGGCGATCTTCTATATCACCCCGCCGGGCATGAACCCGCGCGACGTCTACATTCCCTTCGGCTGGATGCTCGGCCTGACCGCCGCCTACGCGCTGTTCTGGACGCTGTGCGTGCAGAAGGTCAATCCGTTCAAACCGGTGCCGGTCGAGCAGGTGTTGGAAAACGCCTTCGCCAAAGCGGAAAACGGGGAGGCGCAGTTTGATCGGCTTACTTCCCTCACTTAACCGCGCCTGGCGGCGGGCGCCGACGGGCTATCAGCCGGGCGCCACCCTCGATAGGCTGGCGCAGAGCCTGCAGCCCTATGCCTGCGAACGTTTGGCGCCGTGCCTGCTGCGGCTGCAACTGCCGCAGGGGCCGCTGATTGAGATCAGCGAGCAGGTTCAGGCGCTGTTTATGGCGCACATCGTCAGCCATCGTTTTCGGCTGCAGGGGAACTGCGTTTTGCAGACGCCGCTGGCGCTGAACGTGATTGCCGGCGGCTGGCTGCGGCGGCGCGGGGTTATCTACCGCAGCCGCCAAAAGCATCCCGACGCGCAGCGGCTGCATGATGCGCTGCAGCGCTACCCGCAGATTGGCGAAACCCTGGCGCAGCTGGATTTTCGCCGCGTTCGGCTGGCGGTGGACGCCGGGCGCTGGACGCTGGATATCGAACATTTTGCCGCGTCGGAGGTGGTCAGCCGTTTGCCGGCCGGCCGCCGCTACCTGCGGCTGGACGCCGAACAGCGGCGGCTGCTGTTGAGCAGCCTGCTGATGATCGGCCAACTGATGGAGAAGCTCAATGAGTAGAGTCGTAGTGATTACCGGCGGCGGCACCGGGGTGGGCGCCGCCTGCGCCCGCCTGCTGGCCGCGCAGGGCGATCGGGTGTTTATCATCGGCCGCCGGCCTGAACCCCTGGCGGCGCTGGCGAAGGAGATCGGCGCGCAGGCGCTGGTGGGCGATGCCTCGAGCGGCGAAAGCTGGACCACGCAGCTGCTGCCGGCCATTTTGCGGCAGGCCGGGCGCATCGACTGCCTGATCGGCAGCGCCGGCGGCATGGGGTTCAAGCGCATCACCGAGATGACCGACCAACAGTGGCAGCAGGCGATGGACAGCAACCTCAACAGCGCCTTCGCCAGCGCGCGCGCCTGTTTGCCGGAGCTGGTGAAAAGCGGCGGCAACCTGCTGTTTGTGGCCTCTATCGCCTCGCTGGCCGCCGGCCCGGAGGTGTGCGGCTACGTCACCGCCAAGCATGCGCTGATCGGCCTGATGCGCTCCATCGCCCGCGATTACGGTCCGCAGGGCGTGCGCGCCAACGCAATCTGCCCCGGCTGGGTCACCACGCCGATGGCGGATGAAGAGATGCAGCTGCTGATGGACGCCCATCAGATTTCATTGGAGCAGGCCTACCGCATGGTGTGCCGCGACGTGCCGCTGCGCCGCCCGGCCAGCGCCGAAGAAATCGCCCGCGCCTGCCGTTTTCTCTGTTCGCCGGACGCTTCAATCATCACCGGCGCGGCGCTGGTGGCCGACGGCGGTTCCACCATCGTCGACGTGCCGACGCTGGCTTTCACTTCCCTGTAAGGAGCGGCAAATGAGTTCAGAAGCGGTATTTATTCAGGTCGGCGCGCTGGCCGAAGGCTTTGCGCCGCACGGCAACACGCTGGAACAGCAGCACGGGCTGGCGGGAACCCTGCTGACGCTGCGCTTTAGCGACGGCGAATCGTTGCGCTGCCGGTTCAGCGGCGCACAAACGCTGGACTGGGGCGAGCAGCACGGCGTCGCCTACCGCGCCACCAGCATCCGCCCCGGCGTGCTGTTTATCGACTTCCTCGATCCCCTGCGGCCCAACGCCAGCGTTACGCTGGTGTGCGATCGCAATCAGGGCAACTTCACCGCGGTGTACGGCCAGCTGCCGAACGAGAGCCAGACGCGGCTGGACGCCTTCAGCCGGGTGGAGCAGGGGCTGCCGCTGACGGCGGTAGAAGCCGGGTTCCGTTTCGGCACGCTGGACGACGCGCAGGCCGCGCCACCGGGCTTTACCGACGAGCTGATCGGCATGCGCAACATGTACACCTACAGCCCGAGCGAACGTTACGAGCACATTTACCTGAACGACAACTTCTACGCCTGGCAATGCCTGGACGGGGTGGAGAAAGGGCTGGCGGACGTCGACCGCTGCCACTACGTGAAGGTGGCCGACCAACTTTACCTGTTCGTCTGGCGCGAGAAGATTATCCCGACGCTGGGGGTAGTGATGATCGATCTGCAGGCCATGCGTACCGACGGCAAGATCCTCGGCTACCAGGGCAGCGATTTCAGCGCGTTGAGCAATTTTGCGGTTGGCGCCCACGCACAGGTGCTGAATACCACCCGCCATCCACGGGGATAAGCCGATGAACGCAACCTATGCGGCCGATGCATTCCTGGGGCAGACGGTGCTGGTGACCGGCGGCGCTCAGGGGATCGGGCTGGCGATCGTCGGCGCCTTTGCCCGGCTGGGCGCCAATGTGGTGATGGCGGACCTGCAGCTGCCGAAGGCGCAGGCGGCGGCGGAAAGCCTGCGGCGCGAGGGCTGGCGGGTGCAGGCGCTGGCCTGCGATCTGGCTGAACCCGGGCAGATAGCCGAGCTGGTGGCGGCGGCGGGTGAGCGGCATCAGCGGCTGGACGTGGTTATCCACAACGCCGCCTATTTCCCGCTGACGCCCTTCACCGACATTGACGCCGCGCTGTTGCAACGCACGCTGAGCGTCAACCTGATGGCGCCGTTCTTTCTGGCGCAGGCGGCGTTGCCGTGGATGCGCCGGCAGGGCGGCGGCAGCATTCTGGTGACCTCGTCGGTGACCGGCCCGCGGGTGGCCTATCCGGGGCTGGCGCACTACGCGGCGTCCAAGGCCGGGGTGAACGGCTTTATCCGCGCGGCGGCGCTGGAGCTGGCGGCGGCGGGCATTCGGGTCAACGGGGTGGAGCCGGGGATGATCCGCACCCCGGCGATGGCCAATCTGGGCGGCGCCGAGGTCAATCGGGCGATTGCGGCCGCGGTGCCGCTCGGGCGGCTGGGGGAGCCGGAAGACATCGCCGCGGCGATGGTGTTTCTCGCCTCGCCGGCGGCGGCCTATATCACCGGCCAGACGCTGGTGGTGGACGGCGGCGCACTGCTGCCCGAAGCGAATTCTCTGCTTACTTGACGCTGCAGCGTTGTTGGCTGCAGGCGCGCACCCCAGTCACTTACCTGAGTAAGCTCCTGGGGATTTACGCCCTGGCCGCCTAGCTGCAACGCCAATTAATTTGAGAATTCCGGTGATTGAATCATTGGAGGGCAGCGCACTGCTGTCGGAGGCTAGTTCTCTGATTACTTGACGCTGCAGCGTTGTTGGCTGCAGGCGCGCACCCCAGTCACTTACCTGAGTAAGCTCCTGGGGATTTACGCCCTGGCCGCCTGGCGGCAACGCCCGTTCATTTGAGGATGCCGATTCATTGAATCATTTCTTGGCGGGATGGGCGGTCACGTTGGCGGGCATTTGCTCGCCCAGGGTGATCAGCTCATCCAGCAGCGTCATCAGCTGCTCCATCTTCTGCTGCGAGAACGCGGCTTCAATCTCGGCATATCCCTGTTCCACCTGATGGCGCGCCACGTCGTACAGCTCCTGGCCCTGCTGGGTCAGCGAGACGTACAGCTTGCGCTGATCGTTGACCGGCTTCAGGCGGAAGATCAGCTTGTCGCGCTCCATGCGCGACAAAATGCCGGTCAGGCTGGGGCGCAGGATGCAGGTTTCCGCCGCCAGCTCGTGAAATTCTATCGAGCGGCTGTTGGCCAGCACGCGGATGATGCGCCACTGCTGTTCGGTCAGGTTATGGCTTTTCAGGATCGGGCGAAAGAACCCCATGGCGGTTTCACGCGCCTGCAGCAGGGCGATGGTTAAGGACTCATGCATAAGTTTATGCCTTAGCTATCAAGGTGTTCGGTCCGCGCCGCCGGCCGCCGGAAAACGGAGTGACGGCGCGCAGGCGTTCGATTTTTATTAATAACTTAATAATAGCCAAATTTACCCCGGCGGATAAAGCGAAAATGCCTCCGGCGATGAAAAAGAGCGCTAAAAATGATTAACAGCTTGAATAATCACGCTTATGTTTCTGTTTTGTGAATATTTTGTTATCGCGATCACAAATCAATCCACGCGCATTGCGTAAAAGCTGAACAGCGTATAAAAGTAATCATTAACATATTAATGAATGCCGATTGTCATGTTCTGTCACTAAAGGAGTTTGCATGAAAGGCACCGTATTTTCCGTTGCGCTGAACCACCGCAGCCAGATTGACGCCTGGGATCAGGCGTTCCACCAGCCGCCGTATAAAACCCCGCCCAAGACCCCGGTGTGGTTTATCAAACCGCGCAATACCCACCTCGCCAACGGCGGGGCTATCCCGTTCCCGGCCGGCGAAACGGTGCAGAGCGGCGCCACGCTGGCGGTGATCGTTGGCGATACCGCGCGCAAAGTGCCGGCCGACAAGGTGAGCGAGTATCTGGCCGGCTATGCGCTGGCCAACGACGTCAGCCTGCCGGAAAGCAGCTTCTACCGCCCGGCGATCAAGGCGAAGTGCCGCGACGGTTTCTGCCCGCTGGGGGATATCGGCCAGCTGGCGGCGACCGACCGGCTGGAGATCGTCACCGAGATCAACGGCGTGGAGCGGGACCGCTGGTCGACCGCCGATCTGCTGCGCTCGGTGCCGGAACTGATCGCCGCCATCAGCGATTTCATTACCCTGCGGCCGGGCGATGCGGTGCTGATCGGCACCCCGCACCAGCGGGTGGAGATCAAACCGGGGGATGAGGTGACGGTGCGCGCCGCCGGCCTGCCCACTCTGACCAACCGCGTGAGCCAGGCAGGAGAATAACCATGAGACACGCCCGTATTCGCCATCATGGCCAGATTGTTAACGTCAGCGTGGACGAGCAGCTGCACGTGACCCTGCCGGACGGCAACATCCTGAATGAGCACGACGTCGAGTGGCTGCCGCCGGCGCAGGGCACGGTGTTCGCCCTGGGCCTGAACTACGCCGATCACGCCAGCGAGCTGGAATTCAAGGCGCCGGAGGAGCCGCTGGTGTTCCTCAAGGCGCCGAACACGCTGACCGGCCACCGCCAGGTGTCGGTGCGGCCGGCCGGGGTGGAATACATGCACTACGAGGCCGAGCTGGTGGCGGTGATCGGCAAGACCGCGCGCAACGTCAGCCGCGAAGACGCCATGGACTATGTGGCCGGCTACACCCTGTGCAACGACTACGCCATCCGCGATTACCTGGAAAACTACTACCGCCCGAACCTGCGGGTGAAGAGCCGCGACACCCTGACGCCGATCGGCCCCTACATCGTCGATCGCGACGACGTCGCCGATCCGCACCGGCTGGCGCTCAGCACCTACGTCAACGGCGAGCTGCGCCAGCGCGGCAATACCGCCGACATGATTTTCGATATCCCGTTCCTGATAGCCTACCTGAGCGAATTCATGACGCTGCAGCCGGGCGACATGATCGCCACCGGCACGCCGAAGGGGCTGGCCGACGTGCAGCCGGGCGACGAAGTGGTGGTGGAGATCGAGGGCATCGGCCGTTTGGTTAACCATATCATCAGCGAAAAAGATTACGAGGAGAGCCTGCGATGAAAACCATCAACCACTGGATCGACGGCAAGAACGTCGCCAGCAAAGACTATTTCACCACCAGCAACCCGGCCAACGGCGAGGTGCTGGCCGAGGTGGCGTCCGGCGGCCAGCTGGAGATCGATCAGGCGGTGGCCGCCGCCAAAGCGGCTTTCCCCAAGTGGGCCAACACGCCGATGAAGGAGCGCGCGCGCCTGATGCGCCGCCTGGGCGAGCTGATCGATGAAAACGTGCCGCAAATCGCCGAGCTGGAAACCGCCGACACCGGCCTGCCGATCCACCAGACCAAAAACGTGCTGATCCCGCGCGCGTCGCACAACTTCGAATTCTTCGCCGAAATTTGCCAGCAGATGAACGGCAAAACCTACCCGGTGGACGACAAGATGCTCAACTACACGCTGATCCAGCCGGTCGGGGTGTGCGCGCTGGTGTCGCCGTGGAACGTGCCTTTCATGACCGCCACCTGGAAAACCGCGCCCTGCCTGGCGCTGGGCAATACCGCGGTGCTGAAGATGTCCGAGCTGTCGCCGCTGACCGCCGATCGTTTGGGCGAACTGGCGCTGGAAGCCGGCATCCCGGCCGGGGTGCTGAACGTGGTGCAGGGCTACGGCGCCACCGCCGGCGACGCGCTGGTGCGCCATAAGGACGTGCGGGCGGTGTCCTTCACCGGCGGCACCGCCACCGGCCGCCGCATCATCGAGAGCGCCGGGCTGAAGAAGTTCTCCATGGAGCTGGGCGGCAAATCGCCGGTGCTGATCTTCGAGGATGCCGACATCGAACGCGCGCTGGACGCCGCGCTGTTCACCATCTTCTCGATCAACGGCGAACGCTGCACCGCCGGTTCGCGCATCTTCATTCAGGAAAGCATCTACCCGGAATTCGTTAAACGCTTCGCCGAGCGCGCCAACCGGCTGCGGGTGGGCGATCCGCAGGATCCCAACACCCAGGTGGGGGCGTTGATCAGCCCGCAGCACTGGGAAAAGGTCTCCGGCTATATCCGCCTGGGGATAGAGGAAGGGGCGACCCTGCTGGCCGGCGGCCCGGACAAGCCGGCCGGCCTGAGCCACGGCAACTTCCTGCGCCCGACGGTGCTGGCGGACGTCGACAACCGGATGCGCATCGCGCAGGAGGAGATCTTCGGGCCGGTGGCCTGCCTGCTGCCGTTCAAATCCGAAGAAGACGGCCTGCGCATGGCCAACGATGTGGAGTACGGCCTGGCATCGTACATCTGGACGCAGGATGTGAGCAAGGTTCTGCGCCTGGCCCGCGGCATTGAGGCGGGCATGGTGTTCGTCAACACCCAAAACGTGCGCGATCTGCGCCAGCCGTTCGGCGGCGTCAAAGCCTCCGGCACCGGCCGCGAGGGCGGCGAATACAGCTTCGAGGTGTTCGCCGAGATGAAAAATGTGTGCATTTCCATGGGTGACCACCCAATCCCGAAATGGGGCGTCTAAGCCTCAGGCCACAACAAAAACGAAAGAGATGAGAACGATGACGACAAAACTTACCACCCAGGCTGTCCCCGCTCCCGACGTTGTGCGCTGCGCCTATATGGAAATTCAGGTAACGAACCTTAAAGCGGCGCGCGAATTTTACGTCGATATCCTTGGCCTGGTGGTCACCGCCGAGGATGAGAAAACCCTGTACCTGCGTTCGATGGAAGAGTTTATCCACCACAACCTGGTGCTGCGCGAAGGCCCGGTGGCCGCCGTTGCGGCCTTTGCTTTCCGCGTGCGCACGCCGGAAGACGTCGACCGCGCCGAAGCCTATTTCAACGCCTTGGGCTGCCGCACCGAGCGCCGGGTGAAGGGCTTCGTCAAAGGCATCGGCGATGCGGTGCGGGTTGAAGATCCGCTCGGCTTTCCGTACGAGTTTTTCTACGACGTGCAGCACGTCGAACGCCTGGCCTGGCGTTACGATCTCTACACGCCGGGCGCGCTGGTGCGCCTCGATCACTTTAACCAAATTACGCCCGACGTCCCGCGAGCCGTGGAATACATCCAGGGGCTGGGCTTCCGCGTAACGGAAGATATCCGCGATGAAAACGGCGTGGTTTACGCCGCCTGGATGCGCCGCAAAGCCACGGTGCACGATACCGCGATGACCGGCGGCGCCGGGCCGCGCATGCACCATATCGCCTTCGCCACCCATGAAAAGCACAACATTCTGGCCATTTGCGACAAGCTCGGCGCGCTGCGCAAATCCGATTTGATCGAACGCGGCCCCGGCCGCCACGGCGTCTCCAACGCCTTCTATCTCTATCTGCGCGATCCCGATGGCCATCGGGTGGAGATCTATACCCAGGACTACTACACCGGCGATCCGGATAACCCGACCGTGACCTGGGATGTGCACGACAACCAGCGCCGCGACTGGTGGGGCAACCCGGTGGTGCCGAGCTGGTACACCGAAGGATCGCAAGTGTTGGATCTCGACGGCCAGCCGCAGCCGGTTATCGAACGCAGCGCGCCAAGCGAAATGGCCGTCACCATCGGCGCAGACGGTTTTTCCTACACCCGCGAGGGCGATACGGAAAAAGGCTTCAAGCTCGGCAACACCCTGTAACCACCGCCGCGCGGGCGCCAGCCCGCGCAAATTCGCCGTTCGGAGATTGCTATGCCGCATTTTTATGCTGAATGCACCAATAACATCCGCGAAGAGGCCGATCTTCCCGCCCTGTTCGCCAGGGTTAATCAGGCGCTGGCGGACACCGGCATTTTCCCGCTGGCCGGGGTGCGCAGCCGCGCCATCTGGCTGGACACCTGGCAGATGGCCGACGGCAAGCAGGATTACGCCTTCGTGCATATGACGCTGAAGATTGGCCACGGCCGCAGTCTGGAAAGCCGCGAACAGGTCGGCGAGATGCTGTTCGCGCTGATTAAGCAACACTTCGCCGCGCTGATGGCGCAGCGTTATCTGGCGCTCTCTTTCACCATGGAAGAGCTGGATCCGGTGCTGAACTACAAGCAGAACAACGTTCATGCGCTATTTCGCAAAGCCTGAGAAAGGGGTCGTACATGCTGGATAAACAGCTGATTAACCGTGCGGTGCAGCGCCTGCATCAGGCGGAGCAAAACCGTGAACAGATCCGCGCGCTGTCGCTCGATCATCCCGAGATCACCATCGAAGACGCCTACGCCATTCAGCGCCAGTGGGTGGCGCTGAAGATTGCCGAGGGGCGCACGCTGAAAGGCCACAAGATTGGCCTGACTTCGCGCGCCATGCAGGTCAGCTCGCAGATCTCCGAGCCGGACTACGGCGCGCTGCTGGACGACATGTTCTTCAACGACGGCAGCGATATTCCTTTCGATCGCTTTATCGTGCCGCGGGTGGAGGTGGAGCTGGCTTTCGTGCTGGCCAAGCCGCTGCGCGGGCCGAACTGCACGCTGTTCGACGTGTATAACGCCACGGACTACGTCATCCCGGCGCTGGAAATTATCGACGCGCGCAGCCACAACGTCGATCCGCAGACTCAGCGGCCGCGCAAGGTGTTCGACACCATTTCCGACAACGCCGCCAACGCCGGCGTGGTGATGGGCGGGCGGCCAATCAGGCCGGACGCGCTGGATCTGCGCTGGATCTCCGCACTGCTGTATCGCAACGGGGTGATCGAAGAGTCCGGCGTGGCGGCGGCGGTGCTCAATCATCCGGCCAATGGCGTGGCCTGGCTGGCCAACAAGCTGGCACCTTATGAGGTGGAGCTGGAGGCGGGGCAGGTGATCCTCGGCGGTTCCTTCACCCGGCCGGTGCCGGCCAGGCGCGGCGACACCTTCCACGTGGACTACGGCCCGATGGGCTGCATCAGCTGCCGCTTTGTTTAGGAGAAAACCGATGTTAACCAACCACTTCAAACGGGCGCTGCAGGAAAAACGCCCGCAGATCGGCCTGTGGCTCGGCCTGTGCAGCAGCTACAGCGCCGAACTGCTGGCCGGCGCCGGTTTCGACTGGCTGCTGATCGACGGCGAACATGCGCCCAACAACGTTCAGACGGTGCTGGGCCAGCTGCAGGCGATAGCGCCTTATCCGAGCCAGCCGGTGGTGCGCCCGCCGTGGAACGACGCGGTGATGATCAAACAGCTGCTGGACGTCGGCGCGCAAACTCTGCTGATCCCGATGATCCAAAACGCCGAGCAGGCGCGCGAAGCGGTGCGCGCCACCCGCTATCCGCCGCAGGGCATCCGCGGCGTCGGCAGCGCGCTGGCGCGCGCGTCCCGCTGGAACCGGGTGCCGAATTACCTGCAGCAGGCCGACGAGGAAATGTGCGTGCTGGTGCAGATTGAAACCCGCGAGGCGGTGAAAAACCTCGACGCCATTTTGCAGGTGCCAGGGGTGGACGGGGTGTTTATCGGCCCGGCGGATCTGAGCGCCGACATGGGCTTCGCCGGTAATCCGCAGCACCCCGAAGTGCAGCGCACCATCGACGACGCCATCGCGCGCATCAGCGCCGCCGGCAAGGCGCCGGGCATTCTGATGGCCAACCGGGAGCTGGCGCAGCGCTATCTGGCGGCCGGCGCGCTGTTCGTCGCCGTCGGCGTAGACACCACCCTGCTGGCGCGCGCGGCGGAATCCCTGGCGAGCGACTTCAAGCAGGGTAGACCGGAAGCGCCATCCCCGAGCGTTTATTAATCGGAGCCACCATGAACCACGTCGATTCGCTGCCGCCGGCCAACCCGGCGCAGCAACATAAAGCGTTAACCGCCGCCGAGCAATCGGTGATTAAAAAGTTATTTCGGCGCCTGATTATTTTCCTGTTTGTGCTGTTTGTTTTCTCTTTCCTCGACCGCATCAATATCGGCTTCGCCGGGCTGACGATGGGCAAGGATCTTGGCCTCAGTTCGACCATGTTCGGCCTGGCGGCGACGCTGTTCTACGTCACTTACGTGATCTTCGGCATTCCGAGCAACATCATGCTGGGCATCGTCGGCGCGCGGCGCTGGATCGCCACCATCATGGTGCTGTGGGGCATCGCCTCCACCTGCACCCTGTTCGCCACCGGGCCGACCAGCCTGTACCTGCTGCGCATGATCGTCGGCATTACCGAGGCCGGCTTCCTGCCGGGCATTTTGGTCTACCTCACCTATTGGTTCCCGGCGTTTTACCGCGCCCGCGCCAACGCCTTATTCATGATCGCCATGCCGGTGACCATGGCGATCGGCTCGCTGGTCTCCGGCTACATTCTGGCGCTGGACGGGGTGATGAACCTGAAGGGCTGGCAGTGGCTGTTCCTGCTGGAAGGCATTCCGTCGGTGCTGCTGGGCGTGGCGGTGTGGTTCTATCTCGACGACACCCCGGCCAAGGCCAGGTGGCTGACCGACGAAGAAAAAGCCAGCCTGAAGGCGATGATGGACGCCGACAGGCTGCAGCTGGTGCAGCCCGGCGGCCCGAGCAGCCAGCGCGCGCTGCAGCAGCGCAGCCTGTGGCGTGAGGTCTTCACGCCGGTGGTGCTGATGTACACGCTGGCCTACTTCTGCCTGACCAACACCCTGAGCGCCATCAATATCTGGACGCCGCAGATCCTGCAGAGCTTTAACCAGGGCAGCAGCAATATCGTGATCGGCATTCTGGCGGCGATCCCGCAGATCTGCACCATCGCCGGCATGGTGTGGTGGAGCAAGAGATCCGATCGTCTGCAGGAGCGCAAGCACCATACCGCGCTGCCGTACCTGTTCGCCGCCGCCGGCTGGCTGCTGGCTTCGGCCACCGATCACAGCCTGATCCAACTGCTGGGGATCGTGATGGCCTCGGTCGGTTCCTTTACCGCTATGGCTATCTTCTGGACCACGCCGGATCGGTCGATCAGCCTGGAAGCGCGGGCGGTGGGGATCGCGGTGATCAACGCCACCGGCAACATCGGATCGGCGGTCAGCCCGCTGTTGATCGGCTGGTTCAAGGACATGACCGGCAGTTTCAACTCCGGGCTGTATTTTGTTTCGGCGCTGTTGATTGTCGGCGCCGTACTGGTGTGGCGCATTCCGATGACGGGATCTCGCCCAAGGGCGACGCCTTAATCGACAGGATCTTGAGGAGGATGGCGTGCAGAAAAGTACCGGCTTTATCGCCAATATCGATATTTGCAAAGAGTACGACGCGCGTTACGCCGCTGATGAGGTGCATTACGAAACCTTCGCCGGGCTGGCGGCGTTCTTTGGCCGCGACATGCAGGTGCACTGGCACGACTGCTTCTTCCAGGTGCACTTTCTGGAGACCGGCAAGATAGAGCTGCAGCTCGACGATCAGCACTATTCGGTGCAGGCGCCGCTGTTTATCCTCACGCCGCCGTCGGTGCCGCATGCGTTTTTCACCGAACCGGACAGCGACGGCCACGTGCTGACGGTGCGCCAGGAGCTGATCTGGCCGCTGCTGGAGCGGCTGTACCCCGGCAGCAACCTGGCGCTGGACATGCCGGGCATCTGCCTGTCGATGGCCGACGCGCCGCAGGAGCTGACGGCGCTCAGCCATTACTGGGCGCTGATCCGCCGCGAGTTCAGCCAGGGGCTGGCCGGGCGCGAGCAGACGCTGGCGCTGCTGGCGCAGGCGGTGTTTACCCTGCTGCTGCGCAACACCGCGCTGGAGGACAGCGCCAACAGCGGGGTGCGCGGCGAGCTGAAGCTGTTCCAGCGCTTCAACAAGATGGTGGACGAACGCTTCCGCGAGCATCTGCCGGTGCCGGAGTATGCGCAGGCGCTGGGGGTGACCGAATCGCGCCTCAACGACCTGTGCCGGCGCTTCGCCAACCGCCCGCCGAAGCGGCTGATCTTCGACCGCCTGCTGCGCGAGGCCAAGCGCATGCTGCTGTTCAGCGCCTGTACGGTGCATGAAACCGCTTATAGCCTCGGCTTCAAGGATCCGGCCTATTTCGCCCGCTTTTTCAACCGACTGGAAGGCTGTTCCCCCTCGACCTACCGCGCGGCGCAGCACGCCCTTTCGTAACCGCGATCACAGTTTGCAGCGATGGCGGCAAGCCGGCCTGAAAAGTACCGGCGATTGCCGCAAAAGTCTCTTCTCGAAACCGGCATTGGGGGCTTCAATTAAGCAACCAAAGGAAAACATTTTTTTAACAAAATCGAATCCATTGCCGAGGATCATCAGATGAAACCAGAAGACTTTCGTGCCGACAGCAAACGCCCGTTCACCGGCGCCGAGTACCTGAAAAGTTTGCAGGACAGCCGCGAAATCTACATTTACGGCGAGCGGGTGAAAGACGTCACCACCCATCCGGCGTTCCGCAACGCGGCGGCCTCGGTGGGCCAGCTGTACGACGCGCTGCACGATCCGGCCAGCCAGGATCGCCTGTGCTGGAACACCGACACCGGCAACGGCGGCTACACCCACAAATTCTTCCGTTACGCCCGCAGCCCGGAAGAGATGCGCCAGCAGCGCGACGCCATCGCCGACTGGTCGCGCCAGAGCTACGGCTGGATGGGGCGCACCCCGGACTACAAGGCGGCGTTCGGCTGCGCGCTGGGCGCCTATCCGGAATTTTACGGCCAGTTCGCCGACAACGCCCGCCACTGGTACAAGCGGATCCAGGAAACCGGGCTGTACTTCAACCACGCCATCGTTAACCCGCCGATCGACCGCCACAAGCCAGTCAACGAGGTGAAGGACGTCTACATCCAGGTGGAGAAAGAGACCGACGCCGGCATTATCGTCAGCGGCGCCAAGGTGGTGGCCACCAACTCGGCGCTGACCCACTACAACTTTATCGGCTTCGGTTCGGCGCAGGTGATGGGCGATAACCCGGACTTTGCGCTGATGTTCGTGGCGCCGATGGACGCCGAAGGGGTGAAGCTGATCTCGCGCGCCTCCTACGAACTGGTGGCCGGCGCTACCGGCTCGCCGTTCGACTACCCACTTTCCAGCCGCTTCGACGAGAACGATGCGATCCTGATCATGGATCATGTGCTGATCCCCTGGGAAAACGTACTGATCTACCGCGATTTCGACCGCTGCCGCCGCTGGAGCACCCAGGGCGGCTTCGCCCGGCTGTTCCCGCTGCAGGCCTGCGTGCGCCTGGCGGTGAAGATGGACTTCATCACCGCGCTGCTGCAAAAGAGCCTGTCTTGCACCGGGGTGCTGGAGTTTCGCGGCGTGCAGGCCGATCTGGGCGAAGTGGTGGCCTGGCGCAACCTGTTCTGGTCACTGAGCGACGCGATGTGCGCCGAAGCCACCCCATGGGAAAACGGCGCCTACCTGCCGGATTCCGCCGCGCTGCAGACCTATCGGGTAATGGCGCCGATGGCCTACACCAAGGTGAAGCACATCATCGAGAAGAACGTCACCAGCGGCCTGATCTACCTGCCGTCCAGCGTGCGCGACATGAACAACCCGGAGATCGACAAGTATCTGTCCCGCTATGTGCGCGGATCGGACGGCATGGATCACGTTGAACGCATCAAGATCCTCAAGCTGATGTGGGATGCCATCGGCAGCGAATTCGGCGGCCGCCATGAGCTGTACGAGATCAACTACGCCGGCAGCCAGGATGAGATCCGCCTGCAGTGCCTGCGCCACGCGCAGGGATCCGGCACCATGGATCGGATGATGCAGATGGTCGACAAGTGCCTGGCGGACTACGATCAGCACGGCTGGAAGGTGCCGCACCTGCATAACAATGGCGATATTAATCAGCTGGATAATCTGCTGAAGTAATTCAGGAGGAGGTTTATATGTCTCAGGAAAATGAACAGCGCTTACGCTTTCGCGACGCTATGGCCAGCCTGTCTGCGGCGGTGAACATCGTCACCACCGACGGCCCGGCTGGGCGCTGCGGCATCACCGCCACCGCGGTGTGCTCGGTGACCGATACGCCGCCGACGCTGATGGTGTGCATCAACCGCAACAGCGCGATGAACCCGGTGTTTCAGGGCAACCGGCGGCTGTGCGTCAACGTGCTGAACCATGAGCAGGAGCTGATGGCGCGCCATTTCGCCGGCATGACCGGCGTCAGCATGGAAGAGCGTTTCCGGCTGGAGGAGTGGCAGCGCGGCCCGCTGGGCCAGCCGGTGCTGCGCAATACGCTGGCCAGCCTGGAAGGCGAGATCGAGCAGATCCAGAGCATCGGCACCCACCAGGTGTATCTGGTGCAGATCACGCAAATCACTCTGAGTGAAACCGGCAACGGGCTGATCTACTTCAAGCGCAACTTCCATCCGGTGATCCACCAGATGGCGGCGCTGGCGTAAACGATAGGGGCGCCGCGCCGCGCCCCTTGGCCTCAGCTCTTGTTGGCCGCCAGATCGCCCACCAGCCGGTTAACCGGATCGCTCATGTTGGTGAATTTGCTCAGTTCCGAGCGGGTCACCACCACGAATACCCCCACGTTTTTCTGCGGGATCATCGCCATATAGGTGATGAAACCGCCGCCGCCGCCGGTCTTCTGAATAATGCCCGGCAGGCCGTCCTTCGGCGCCATATACACCCAACCCAGGCCCAACGCGTCCGCCTGCCCAGGCACGTCCATGCCTTTCAGCGACACCAGATCGTTACGCTGGAAATACATGGTCTGCTCGCTGGCGGCGGTGGACTTGCGCGGGCCGCCGGCGTTGGAGGAGAGGAACTGCTGCATCCAGCGCTGCATGTCGCGCGGGGTCGAGTAGACGCCGCCGCTGCCCGCCGCCGCGGTGGTGTCGCGGCAGGCGCTCGGGCCGGCCGAAGCCACCATCAGGCGCGAACATTGTTCGGCGCTGGGCGTCAGGGTGGTATCGACCATACCCAGCGGTGCGGTGATTTTCTCCTTCAGCAGCAGGCTGTAGGGTTTGCCCGCGGCGCGCGACAGCGCGTCGGCCAGCAGGTCATAGGCCAGGTTGGAATAGGAGGCGCGCACGCCCGGCGGCACCGTAACGTTGGCGTGCTCCAGCCACTGCCAGCGCTGCGCCTTGGTCGGCCAGGTGAATACCGGCGTCTTCGGCGGCTTTTTGCCCGGCTGTTCGCGCGGCAAGGCGCTGGTGTGGGTCGCCAGGTTCAGCAGAGTGATCGGCTGGCGCGCGTTGTAGGCCGGCACGTTGGCGCCTTTAGGCGCGTATTTGCGCAGCGGGTCGGTCAGTTTGACCTGGCCATCCGCCGCCATTTTGACCATCACTTCGCTGGTCATCAGCTTGGTGATTGAGGCGATACGGATCAGCGAGTCCGGGCGCGGGCGCAGGTTGTTGCCCGGGCTGGTGTCGCCAAAGCTGCGGTTAACCACCTGATTGCCGTCGATGACCACCAACGCCATACCGGTGGCGCCGCTGTTATAGAAAATATGTTCGGCATACTGGTCGACGATTTGCGACGCCAGCTGCGGGGGCGCGGCCTGCACGGCCAACGGCGCGGCGCACAGGCCCAACGCCAGCGCTAAAGCGGAGAAAGAGTTCTTCAACGGTCGTTATCCATTTAAAAATGCAGCGGGGAAAAGGCGAAATCCATGGCCCAGTGTAATGCGCCCGGTGCCCGGCTGCATGTGGAAAAAAGAGCGATTTGGCGAAAATTTTTTTGACGGTTTCCGGCCTACTGCGCGCGGGCGAAAATGGCGATCACTTCATCCAGATGCGCCTTCATCGCCTTGCGCGCGCCGCGCACGTCGCGGGCCTCGATCGCCGCCAGGATCGCCCGGTGCTCCAGCTCGGAACGGTGCGGCATGTCGTCCGGCGTGTAGTGGCGTTGCAGCACGCGGAACATGCTGCCGTAGCGGTGGCCGAGCAGGTGGCCGATGATGAACGCGTAGGCCGGGTTACCGCTGGCCTGAGCGATGCGGATGTGGAACAGGCGATCGCCAGGATGGGTGGCGGAGTTGGCGCGGTTATCGCGGCAGTTCTGCTCGTAAGCGGCGCGGATGCCGGCCAGCTCTTCGTCGGTGGCGTGCCGGGCCGCCAGCGCGGCGGTTTCCGGTTCGATCAGCAGGCGCGTTTGCAGCAGCGAGAACGGCGGCAGCTCGGCGTTGAAATCCAGTTCGATGTTCAACTCGTCATCGATCTCCGCCCACTGGTTACGCCCGGCCTGCGCCATGACCGGCTCCTGCGACGCCGCGGTTTGCGCGCGAACGATCACGCCGTTGCCGACTTTGACATCCACCAACCCAATCACTTCCAGCGCGATCAGCGCTTCGCGCACAGAGGCGCGGCTGACCTGCAGCTGCTGGGCAAGATCGCGTTCCGAAGGCAGGCGGCTGCCGGGCGGAAATTCGTTGTTCTCGATCAGCCGCTTTAACTGGTCGGCTATCTGTCTGTAAATACGCGGGTTTTCCAGTCGGGTGATCGGCATTTTTTACCTTTGGCTATTCGATGTTAAGTGATATGGCGCACAAATATTGCTCAAGCCGCTTGAGTAATGGTTATTCAAGTGTAAAAAATTGGTTAATCGAAATGCTGTTTCAAATGTTTTTCATTGACTGCTTACCCAAACGATAACGCGTAAAGCGTCTTTTGTCATGTTAAAGGCCTGACCTTTAAACGCCATCAGTGGCCTGACCATTAGACCTTTAAAGCCAAGGAGACGAGATGGACTTAACCGGGAAACGCGTGCTGATCACCGCCGCCGGGCAGGGGATCGGTTTCACCACCGCCAGGCTGTTCGCCGCCGCCGGCGCCGAGGTGATCGCCAGCGACATCAACACCGAACGGCTGCAGGGCAGCGCCGGGATCCGCGCGCTGCAGCTGAACGTCACCGACCCGGCGGCCATTGCCGCGGCGGCGGAAAGCATTGGCCCGATCGACGTACTGTTCAACTGCGCCGGGGTGGTGCACAGCGGCTCGATCCTCGAGTGCAGCGAGGAGCAGTGGGCGTTCGCCCTCGATCTCAACGTCACCGCGATGTTCCGCACCATCCGTGCCTTCTTGCCCGGCATGCTGGCGCGCGGCAAGGGCTCGATTATCAACATGTCTTCGGTGGCTTCCAGCATCAAGGGCGTGCCGAACCGCTTCGCTTACGGCGCCAGCAAGGCGGCGGTGATCGGCCTGACGCGCTCGGTGGCGGCGGATTACGTCACTCAGGGCATCCGCTGCAACGCCATCTGCCCCGGTACGGTGGAATCGCCGTCGCTGCGCCAGCGCATCCATGAGCAGGCACGCGAACAGGGCCGCAGCGAACAAGAGGTGTATCAGGCATTCGTCGCCCGCCAGCCGATCGGCCGCATCGGCACCACCGAAGAGATTGCCCAACTGGCGCTGTATCTGGCTTCCGACGCCAGTTCCTACACCACCGGCACGGTGCAGATTATCGACGGCGGCTGGAGCAACTGAGGGATGGGCCATCAGGCTATTCATTTTCTGGAGAGAGGAACGCATGAAACTTTTACGCTATGGCCAACCCGGGCAAGAACGCCCGGGCATTCTCGATAAGCGCGGCCAAATTCGCGATCTTTCGCAGCATATCGCCGACATCGGCGGCGAAGCGTTGCTGCCTGCCGCACTCGACAAGCTGCGCGCGCTGGATCTCAGCAGCCTGCCGCTGGTGGCTGGCCAGCCGCGGCTGGGGGCCTGCGTCGGCAACATCGGCAAGTTTATCTGCATCGGCCTGAACTACGCCGACCACGCGGCGGAAACCGGCGCGGCAATTCCCAGTGAACCCGTGGTGTTCAGCAAATGGACCAGCGCGGTGGTCGGGCCGAACGATCGGGTCGAAATCCCGCGCGATTCGCTCAAAACCGACTGGGAAGTGGAGCTGGGGGTGATCATCGGCCAGGGCGGACGCTACATCAGCGAACAGGATGCCATGAGCCACGTCGCCGGTTACTGCGTGATCAACGACGTCTCCGAGCGTGAGTTCCAGATTGAACGCGGCGGCACCTGGGATAAGGGCAAGGGCTGCGACACCTTCGGGCCAACCGGCCCCTGGCTGGTGACCGCCGACGAAATCGCCGATCCGCACGGCCTGAACCTGTGGCTGGAGGTGGACGGCAAGCGTTATCAAGACGGCAACACCAGCACCATGATTTTCCGCATTCCGCAGATCGTCAGCTATCTGAGCCGCTTTATGAGCCTGCAGCCGGGCGACGTGATTTCTACCGGCACGCCGCCGGGCGTCGGCATGGGGCAGCAGCCGCAGCCCGTTTATCTGCGGGCGGGCCAGACGATGCGTCTGGGTATCGAAGGGCTGGGCGAGCAGTGCCAGCAGACCGTACAGGCTTAACCGGGAGCAGCCTCATGACCACCATTACCGCACTGCGGGTTGAAGACATTCGTTTCCCCACCTCGTTGGGGCTGGACGGCTCCGACGCCATGAACCCGGATCCCGATTACTCCGCCGCCTATGTGATCCTCGAAACCGATCGCGCGGATCTCAGCGGCCATGGGCTGACGTTCACCATCGGCCGCGGCAATGAGATCTGCTGCGCGGCGATCCGCGCTCTGGAGCACCAGATCGTCGGCGTTAGCCTGGAAGAGATCGCCGCCGATATGGGCGCCTTCTGGCGGCGCTTCACCAGCGACAGCCAGCTGCGCTGGATCGGGCCGGACAAGGGGGCTATCCATCTGGCTACCGGCGCGGTGATCAATGCCGTCTGGGATCTGTGGGCCAAATCGCTCGGCAAGCCGGTGTGGCGGCTGGTGGCGGAGATGACGCCGGAGGAACTGGTGCGCTGCATCGACTTCCGCTATATCACCGACTGCATCACGCCGCAGGAGGCGCTCAGCCTGCTGAAACAGCGGGCGGTCGGCAAGGAGCAGCGCCTGGCGCGGCTGCTGGAGGAAGGCTACCCCTGTTACACCACCTCGGCCGGCTGGCTGGGCTACCCGGACGACAAGCTGCGCCGGCTGTGCCGGCAGGCGGTCGACGCCGGTTTCTCTTACCTAAAGCTGAAGGTTGGGCGTGACCTGGAGGATGACATTCGCCGGGTGCGTATTGCCCGTGAAGCGATCGGCCCGGATCGTCGGCTGATGATCGACGCCAATCAGGTGTGGGAAGTCGGGGAGGCCATCCCCTGGGTCAACCATCTGGCGTTCGCCAATCCCTGGTTTATCGAGGAGCCGACCAGCCCGGACGATATCGAAGGGCATCGCCGCATCCGCGAAGGGGTGCATCCCATTAAGGTCGCCACCGGCGAGATGTGCCAGAACCGCATCATGTTCAAACAGTTCATCATGCGCGAGGCGATCGACGTGGTGCAGATCGACGCCTGCCGTCTGGGCGGCGTCAACGAAGTGCTGGCGGTGATGCTGATGGCGGCCAGGCATAACCTGCCGGTGTGCCCGCACGCCGGCGGCGTTGGGTTATGCGAGTACGTGCAGCACCTGTCGATGATCGACTACCTGTGCATCGCCGGCACGCACGATGGCCGAGTGATCGAGTACGTCGATCATCTGCACGAGCACTTTGTCGATCCCTGCGTCATTCGGGGCGCGGCCTATATGCCGCCGAGCCGGCCCGGCTATTCGATCGAGATGCATGCGTCGTCGATCGAGCAGTACCGGTTCCGCGGTTGAAGGCCATGTTGCGCATTGACGCTCACCAGCATTACTGGCGCTACCGCCCGCAGGACTACGGGTGGATCGGCGAATCGATGGCGGCGCTGCGGCGGGACTTTGGCCCCGCGCAGCTGCAGCCGCTGCTGCAACGGCACGAGCTCGACGGCGCGTTGGCGGTGCAGGCGCGCCACAGCGAGCAGGAAACCCTGACATTGCTGGCGCAGATCGAGGCGATCGGCGGCCCGAACGGCGTGGTGGGCTGGCTGGATATCGCCGCGCCGCAGCTGGCGCAGCGGCTGGAGGCGCTGGCGCAACGGCCTGCGCTGCGCGGCCTGCGGCATCAGGTGCAGGATGAGGCGCAGCCGGCGGAATGGCTGGCGCGGGCCGAAGTGCAGCGCGGCATGCGGGAGCTGCAGCGCCGGGGGTACGTGTACGAGATGCTGGTGACGCACCGGGATCTGGCGGCCGCAGCGCAGTTCGCCGCCCGTCATGACGATTATTGGCTGGTGCTGGATCACCTGGGCAAACCGGATATCGCCCGCGGCGCGCAGCACTGGGCGCAGCAGATACGGCCGCTGGCGGCGCTGCCGCACGTAGCCTGCAAGCTGTCGGGGCTGATCACCGAAGCGCCGGGCGGCCAGTGGCAGGCACGGCAGCTGCTGCCGTTTTTCGAGGCGGCGCTCGAGGCGTTCGGTCCGCAGCGGCTGATGTTCGGTTCCGACTGGCCGGTGTGCCTGCTGGCGGGGGATTACCGCCAGGTCTACCAACTGTGCGAACAGGCGGTCGCGGCGCTGGGGCCTGCGCAGCAGGCGGCGATTTGGGGCGGCACCGCCGCTCGGGTTTATGGTTTAACGGAGTCTGGCTATGGATCTGTACCTGCAAAATAACGTGGTGATTGTCACCGGCGGCGGCTCTGGCATCGGCGCGGCTATCTCTCAGCTGTTGGCCGAAGAAGGGGCGATCCCGGTGCTGGTCACCAACGCGGCGCCGGATGCGGCGTTTCTCGCCGGGCTGCAGCGGCTGCAGCCCAAAACTGAGGTGATCCTCACCGAACTGTGCGAAGAGGCGAGCTGCCGCCAGGCGGTAGACCAGACGCTGGCGCAGTTCGGCCGCATCGACGGGCTGGTGAACAACGCCGGGGTCAATGACGGCGTCGGGCTGGAAGCGGGGCGTGAGGCCTTTGTCGGCTCGCTGGAGAAAAATCTGGTGCACTATTACCTGATGGCGCATCTGTGCCAGCCGGCATTGCAAAGCAGCCGCGGTGCCATCGTCAACATTGCTTCCAAGACCGCGCTCAGCGGCCAGGGCGGCACCAGCGGCTATACCGCCGCCAAGGGGGCGGTGCTGGCGCTGACGCGCGAGTGGGCGGTGTCGCTGCGCCATGAGGGCGTACGGGTGAACGCGGTGGTGCCCGCCGAGGTGATCACCCCGCAGTACCAGCGCTGGATCAACAGCTTCGAACAGCCGCAGCGGCAGTTGGAGAAGATCACCGCACGCATTCCGCTTGGCCAGCGCATGACCACGCCGCAGGAGATCGCCAACACCGTGGTATTCCTGCTCTCATCGCGCTCATCGCATACTACCGGACAATGGCTGTCGGTAGACGGCGGCTATCTGCACCTCGATCGGGCGATTACATGAGCGGCGCGGCGGCAGGACGGCGGCGCTTCTGCCAGGCGCTGGATCTGGTCGACTCACCGACGCTGATCGACGAGTACCGGCGCCATCATCAGCGCATTTGGCCGGAAATCGCCGACCATTTGCGCCGGCACGGCATCCTGGATATGGAAATTTACCGGCTGGGCACCCGGCTGTTCATGGTTGTGGAGGTTGGCGCCGATTTTGACGCCGCGCGCTTCGCCGCCGCCGGGCTGGACAATCCGCAGGTGCAGCGCTGGGAAGCGCTGATGTGGCACTACCAGGCCGCCACCCCCTGGACGCCGCAGGGCGAAAAATGGGTGGCGATGGAGCGGATATTCTCGTTGCAACAACAATAATCTGAGGATACATCAATGCTTGCTGAAAAAAGTGCGGCCTCAGTGCAGCCGGGGGTCAGTGCGACCGCCAACCTGCGCTGGGCATTTATCCTGGTCACCAGCCTGTTCTTCATGTGGGGGCTGTCTTACGGCCTGCTGGACGTATTGAACAAACATTTTCAGGAGACGTTGCACGTCACCAAAGCGCAGTCGGGGCTGCTGCAGGCGGCCTATTTCGGCGCTTACTTCCTGGTGGCGTTGCCCGCCGGGTATTTTATGGACAAGAAGGGGTACAAGGCGGGCATTCTGGTGGGGCTGTGTCTGTATGCGCTGGGCGCGCTGCTGTTTGTGCCGGCGGCGTCGGCCAACAGTTTCGGCGCGTTCCTGTTCGCGCTGTTTGTCATCGCCTGCGGTTTGGGCTGCCTGGAAACGGCGGCCAACCCCTACGCCACGGTGCTGGGGGACGCGCGGGGCGCCGAGCGCCGGCTCAATCTTTCCCAGTCGTTTAACGGCCTCGGGCAGTTTATCGGCCCGATGATCGGCGGCACCCTGTTCTTCTCCGCCAGCCAGCCGAGCGGCGGCGGCGATCAGGGCATGGTGAAGATAACCTATGTGGCGATCGCCGTACTGGTGCTACTGATCGCCTTTTTGTTCAGCCGCACCCGTTTGCCGGACATCCGCGAGGAGGAAAAACCGGTACACGGCGTGATCGCCCAGGGGCTATGGCAGCACCAGCACTTCGTCGGCGGGGTCATCACCCAGTTCTTCTACGTGGCCGCGCAGGTCGGGGTGGGGGCATTCTTTATCAACTACGCCACCGAGCACTGGCGCGACGTTTCCAACCAGAGCGCTTCTTACCTGCTGTCTATCGCCATGATCTGTTTTATGGTCGGGCGTTTCTTCAGCACCTGGCTGATGGGGCGCGTCAAACCCGCCACCCTGCTGATGGTTTATTCGCTGATCAACATTGCGCTGTGCGGCGTGGTGATGCTGAGCCTTGACGGGGTGTCGGTGGTGGCGCTGATCGCGGTGTTCTTCTTTATGTCGATCATGTTCCCCACCATTTTCGCCCTGGGGGTGAAAAACATGGGTAAGCACACCAAGCGCGCCAGCGCCTTCATGATTATGGCGATCGTCGGCGGCGCCATCATGCCGTACTTTATGGGCGCGCTGGCCGACCGCTACAGCACCGCGCTGTCTTACCTGCTGCCGCTGCTGTGCTTTGCGGTGGTGTTCTTCTACGGGCTGCAGCAGCGGCGTCATTGAGGCGCCACCGCCGTTGTCAGGCCGGCGCTCTGGCGCCGGCGAGCAGCGTTAATGCCAGCGCCATGCAGATCCCGGCGCCGGCGGCGCAGGCGATCAAACCGCTGTGATCGACCAGTTGCCCTCCCGCCAGCGAACCGCAGCAAATCGCCAGATTGAACAGGGCGATATAAAATGCGGAGGCAACCTCAACCGCGTTGGGCGCGGCTTTGAGCATCCAGGCCATCAGGGAAACGGAAACGCCGCCGTAGGCGATGCCCCAGAGCAGGATCGCCGCACTGCCGCTCAACGGCGTGCCGCCGGCCAGGGCGAAAAAGGTGACGGCCGCCGCCAGCCCGATGGCGATCAACGCCAGGGTGGCACGGAGATGTTTGGCGGCGGCGTGGCCAGCGATAAAATTCCCGACGATGCCGGCCAGGCCGTAGGCGAACAGCAAAGGGCCTATCCAACGGCCGTCGACGCCGGACAGGCTTTGCAGCATGGGGCGCACGAAGGTATAGGCCATAAAGTGGCCGGCCACCAGCAGGAACGTTAGCAGCAGCCCGGCCAGCAGCCGGCGGTTAGCGAGCTGTTCGGCGAATTGCCGTATCCGGGCCGGGCTTTCCACCGGCAATGAGGGCAGCGTGGCCAGCTGCAGAATAAGCGTCAGTGCGACCAACCCGGCCACGGCCAGAAACGCCGCTCGCCAACCCAGCGCAGCGCCTATAAATACGCCGATCGGCACGCCGAAAACCGAAGCCGCTGCCACGCCGCCAAAGATTATCGACAGCGCCAGGGCGACCGACGTCGGTGGCACCAGGCGGCCCGCGATGCTGCCTGCAATCACCCAAATGCCGCCGATGCAGAACCCGAGCATGACGCGCGCCGCCAGAAGCGCATTTAAGCTGGTCGCCACGGCCGACAGAAGGTTGGTGGCGATCAGCAACAGCAGGAAGCCCGCCAGCAGAGCGCGGCGGTTCATGCTGTTGAAGATCAGCACCACCAGCGGCGCGAAGGCGGCGGCAAATAGCGCCGGCAGGGTAAGCATCAACCCGGCGCGGCCCAGGGTGGCGTGAAAGTTGTCGGCGATCGGGTTCAACAGCCCGATGGGCAGGATCTCGGCGGTCACGACGCTAAAGGTGGATAAACCGATCGAGGCGACCGCCAGCCAGGGCTTTACGCCGCCGGCAGGCGCTGCTGCAGCCCTTGTGTGATTCATGGTGTTGCTCCCAACGATGCGAATGGCCACAGTGTATATGCGCCGTATTGGATGATAAACTGGCCAAAATGCGCAACATTGGGGAAGATTCGTGGCTAATATGAAGCAAATGCCGCTGGATAACCTGACTGACCTGTTGGTGTTTGTCCGGGTGGCCGATGCCTGCAGTTTTACGCTGGCGGCAGAGAAGTTGGGCATATCCCGTTCGCTGGCGGGGAAGTGCCTTAATCGTTTGGAAGAGCGGCTGGCGACCCGGCTGTTGCACCGAACCACGCGGAGCGTGCGCCTGACCGAGGACGGGCAGGTGTTTTATGAACACGCGCTGCGAATTTTGTCAGAGGTGGATGAGGCGGAAACGGCGATCAATACGCGGCGGCGGACGCCGAGAGGCAGGCTGCGCCTGGATCTTCCGGTGGCGTTCGGGCGTTTGCACATTTTACCTATCCTCGGGGATTTTCTGCGGCAATGGCCTGAAGTTGACGTTGACGTCACCTTTTCCGACGATTACAGCGATCTGGTGCGCGATGGCATCGATTTGGCCATCCGCATTGCCGGCAACGACGACAGCCGTTTGGTGCGCAAAGTGCTTGCGCCGCACCGGCTGATCACCTGCGCCTCGCCGGATTATCTGGCGCAGCGCGGCGAGCCGCAGACGCCGGACGAGCTGGCGGATCATCATACCCTGCTCTTTACGCATCAGGGCGTGCCGGCTCCCTGGCGTTACCAGTTGAACGGCCTGCAGCGCGAGTATCAGATAAGGGGCAGGACGCGTTTCAACAACGTCGAAGCGCTGCGGGATTCGGCGATTGCCGGGGCCGGGCTGTGCCAGGTGGGCGCCTTTTTGGTCGGGGAACAGATTGCCGCCGGGACGCTGGTGCCCGTTCTGGAGCGCTATTGCCGCCGCGGGCCGCCGATTTGCGCCGTTTACCCGACCAGGCGCTATCTCTCCCCCAAAGTGCAACGGTTTCTGGAGGCCATCGAACGCCGCTGGCAAGGCAAGGCCATTTGGGAGGCCGCTTAGTCACGCGGTGGCGGGCTGTACGTTTTGCGCCAGCTGAATGTTGTTGCGGCCGTTGTTCTTCGCCAGATACAGCGCGGCGTCGGCCGCGCCGATCGCCGAATCGACATCCAGCTTATCCAGCGCCGAGATGCCGGCGCTGAGGGTGACGGTGGTGGTCTCCAGCTGATTGAACTGATGGGGGATCTCCAGCGCCAGCACCCGTTGCCGCACCCGCTCGGCCAGCTGAGCGGCGTAATCCTCGTCGACGTTGGTCAGCAGCACCAGAAACTCTTCCCCACCGTAACGCACCACGATATCCCGCGAGCGCACCGCGTCGCGAATGGCGGCCGCCACCTGCACCAGCGCCCGATCGCCCATCGCGTGGCCGTAGTTGTCGTTATAGGCCTTAAAGCGATCGATATCGAGCAGCAAGACAAAATGGCGCCCGGACTGCGGCTCCGACAGCATATTTATCTTGTTTTCCAGCCCGCGGCGGTTATATAGGCCGGTCAGGGGATCGATCATGCTTAAATTATTGAACCTGTCTCTTTCATGGTACAGGTTGGCGACCAGCGTTTGGGTAAAGATCTCGCTGCGTTTCAACATCAGATGATGGATTGAAAAAGCGATAATGGGTAATACCGTAGTGAATAATATCCGCGTGGTATTATGCATATCGTCCAGTAATAAGATCACCATGGCGGAAGGCACGGAGTGCAAACAGAAAGCGATGAAATTATCCGTCAGCGCGATGGCGCTGATAAAGAATATGCTGAACAGGCTAATCAATAAAAAGCTTTGGTTGTTTGGCGCGCAATACTGACTTTTAACGTAAATATGTGCTGCCCACAGCACGCCCACCACGACGGCGAACAGGTTTAGCTTGCCAATGTATTGCCGAGGGAACTGCAGAGAAAATAGCAATGCACCCAGACAAAATAGCGGTATGCCTAATAAAGGCAGGGTAAAAGATGGCTTATTGTTAAACGGGACCAATAACGTAAATACGGAAGAGGCGGCATTCATCACCAGGAAAAGAAATAGTGATAAGCGCTGCTTGCTGTTTAGCAATTCCTGATAAGAACGGGCGTTCATACGGAGTTCACTCTTTACAAAATCGATCTGTCGAATAATTGAGGTTGAGAAATATTCCTCTGGCGTGAACCAAATAGACACCCGAATGGCATGCTTGTTGATTGTGATTATTCACATGCGAATGAGACTAGGAATTTTCTTATGTCAAACTAGCATTTTTTCATGCGGGTGTCATCTGGGTTTGGCTGCCGCAGCGAAAATGATGCGCAGCCCAAAAAAGTGATATATGATATTGGTTATCATTATCACTTGAAGGGTAGGGTTATCATGATTGCAGCCATGATTGCCGCATGCGGCCTGTGGGGCGTCAGCTGGTGCCTGGGCGATCGCTTGGCCAGCGCCTGGGGCGTGCTGTTGCCCTGCGCCCTGATGCCGCTGTTGGCGTTGATTGACCTGGACATGATGCAGCTGCGCACGCTGATTGTGATTGCCATGTTGGCGACGCTGGTGATGCTGTTCAACAGCCGCCTGCGCCACTACCTGCTGTTGCCTTCCTGTATGGCGCTCGCGGGGGGATTGGCGGCGATCGGCCTGAACTTCAGCTTTAGCTGAAAACGCAAAAACCACGCTATGGCGTGTTATTCATCGTATCTTGGGGATTTGCTTCGGAGGTCTTGCCGGAGAGATCATCAATTGGTGCGAAGAGAGGGACTTGAACCCTCACGTCCGTAAGGACACTAACACCTGAAGCTAGCGCGTCTACCAATTCCGCCACCTTCGCACAGTCGATGTTGTTGCTTTGATTTATATTACGGCGCCAGCTTGGTGCGAAGAGAGGGACTTGAACCCTCACGTCCGTAAGAACACTAACACCTGAAGCTAGCGCGTCTACCAATTCCGCCACCTTCGCATCGATGCTGCGTGCAATATAAATCATGTGGTTATTTGGTGCGAAGAGAGGGACTTGAACCCTCACGTCCGTAAGGACACTAACACCTGAAGCTAGCGCGTCTACCAATTCCGCCACCTTCGCATACCAGAAACATTACCGGAGTAACGTTACCACGGAGGCGAATTCTAGAGATTTTGGCGGGTACGTCAATAGTTATTTCCCCTGTTTGCGGGCGTTTGCTGGAAAAACAGCCATATCGCTGCTTTTGTGGTTCTCAAACAGCGAAATCAGCCAGTCAATCAACACCCTGACCCGCGGCGCAAGGAAGCGTCCGGGCGGATACATGATGTAAATCGGCATCGGCGGCGGCGGCGTTGCCGCCAGCACCTCGACCAATTCCCCCGTTTGCAACCAGGGCGCCAGCGAATAGCGCGCCGCCTGAATCAGCCCCATACCGGCCCGGGCGCTGCTGGTGTAGGCGTCCGCGCCGCTCACGCTCAGCCGGGTGGGCAGTTCGCGCAGCTCCACCTTGCCGTCACGGCAGAATTCCAGCGGGTAATCCCGATTATTGGCGAGGGAGAAATACCCGACCATTTGATGATGTTCCAGGCTATCGAGGGAATGCGGCACGCCGAAGTTTTGCAGGTAGGCCGGGGAGGCGCAGGTCAGCTGAGGCAGCTGGGCGATGCGGCGCGCCACCAGGCTGTCGTCTTCGGTTTCCCAGGCGCGCAGCACGCAGTCCACCCCCTCGCGCAGCAGATCGACGTGGGTATCGTTGGCGCCCAGCGCGAGGGTGATGTCGGGATAGCGCCGGTAAAAATCTTCCAGCGCCGGGATGACGATTTCACGCGCCAGCGAGTGCGGCATATCGATGCGCACCTTGCCGGCGGGTTGCAGTTTGTGGTGGCTGAACAGGGTGTCCGCTTCTTCCAGCGCGCCCAGCAGCTGCACGCAGCGCTGGTAATACAGTGCGCCTTCGCTGGTGATTTGCACCTGCCGGGTGGTGCGGATCAGCAGCCGCACGCCGAGACGCTGTTCCAGCCGTTTCAGCGCGTTGCTGACGGTGGCGCGCGGCAGCTGCAGGCGCTCGGCCGCCCGGCTGAAGCTGCCCAGCTCCACGATGCGGGTGAAAATGCGCATGGCCTGAATCTGATCCATCTTGCTGCCCCGTATTGTTAGCGATTTTTGAACAGTGATGAGCTATCTGCATTATTTATCTTTGCAGCGCAAACAACCAGACTTTGTTGCGTTATCCATTCACGGCATGAGGGCAACACAATGCAACAACGCAAATTAGGCAGCCAGGGTCCCGTCGTTTCCGCTTTGGGGTTGGGCTGCATGGGTATGAGCGATTTCTATTCGACCGGCGCCGATGAGCGTGAAGCCATCGCCACCCTGCATCGGGCGCTGGAGCTGGGCGTCACCCTGCTGGACACCGCCGACATGTACGGCCCGCACACCAATGAGCAGCTGGTGGGCAGGGCGATCAAGGGCAAGCGGCAGCAGGTGTTTTTAGCCACCAAATTCGGCATCCTGCGCGATCCGTCCGATCCTGCGGTACGCGGCGTCAGCAGCCGGCCGGACTATATTCGCCGCTCGGTCGAGGGCAGCCTGCAGCGGCTGGGGGTGGATGAGATCGATCTCTACTACCAGCATCGGGTCGATCCGCAGGTGCCGATCGAAGATGTGGTAGGCACCATGGCGGATCTGATCCGCGAAGGCAAGATCCGTCATATCGGGCTGAGCGAAGCCTCGGTCGCGACGCTGGAGCGGGCGCACAAGGTGCATCCGATCGCTGCGCTGCAAACCGAGTATTCGCTGTGGACGCGCGACGCCGAAGAGGGCGCGCTGGCGGCCTGCGAACGGCTGGGCATCGGTTTCGTGCCATACAGCCCGCTGGGGCGCGGCTTCCTTACCGGCGCCATTCAACGGCCGGAGGATCTGGCCGCCGACGATTTCCGCCGCAGCAATCCGCGTTTTCAGGGTGAGAATTTTGCCCGCAATTTGGCGCTGGTGGAGAAAGTCGGGGAGCTGGCGGCGCAGAAGGGCGTTAAACCTTCGCAGCTGGCGCTGGCCTGGGTGCTGGCGCAGGGCGAGCATATCGTGCCGATCCCGGGCACCAAGCGCCGTCGTTATCTGGAGGAGAACATCGCCGCAGCGGATCTGACGCTGAGTGCAGAGGAACTGGCGGCGATCGAAGCGGTGTTCCCGCGGCAGGCGGCGGCGGGCGATCGCTACGGCGCAGAGTCGATGACCTTAATCAACGGCTAAAAAAAGGGCGCAGCCTGCAGCTGCGCCCCGTTTGCCTGCGGCGAAAAAGATTATTTCTTTTTCTTCTTCGGATCGCGCGGCGGCCGGCCGACGGTGGCCTGATAGACTTTAAAGCGGCCGTTTTGCGCCAGCACTTCGTGGCTGCCGAAGGTGGCGTCCAGAATATCCGGGTACGGCAGGAAGGCGTTGGCCACGATGCGCAGGCTACCGCCGATCGGCAGGTGTTTCAGCGCGCCGCGGATCAGGGTTTCCGCCGCGGTCAGGCTGGTCTGCAGACCGTCGTGGAACGGCGGGTTGGAAATGATCATGTCGAAGCGGCCGGTAATGTCGGAGTAGACGTTACTGACGATCACTTCCCCTTCGATGCCGTTGGCGGCCAGGGTCGCACGGCTGGATTCCACCGCGGCGGCGTTCACGTCGCTCAGGGTCAGCTTAACCTTCGGCGACAGTTTGGACAGCACCGAAGCCATCACCCCGGCGCCGCAGCCCACGTCCAGCACTTTGCCCTTCATGTGTTTTTCCAGGGTCGACAGCAGCAGCGAGCTGCCGACGTCCAGGCCGTCGCGGCTGAACACGCCCGGCAGGGTTTTCACTTCCAGATCGTGCAGCTGATAGCTGTCCCACCAGTCGGCCAGGTCGAATTCGGCCTGTACGTCCAGGCGGCCGTGGTACAGGCCACAGCGGCGGGCGCTGTCGACCTTCACCAGCCTGGCGTAGCCTTCCACCATTTGATCCGCGCTGCGCACGCCGCTGCGGTTTTCACCCACCACGAACACTTCCGCGCCCACCGGCAGCAGCGCCAGGATGTTGCACAGCTGGAACTGCGCTTCCTGCTTGCTCTTCGGCCAGTAGTAAATCAGCGTGTCGCAGCCGGCAACGAATTCGGCATCGACGGTCAGGCCGAACTGCACGTTGTCGCCCATCGCCCGGTTCAGTAACTGCCAGTGATGGTATTGCTGGGTATGGACACGCACATCCGCGGCCTCGAATTGGGCCGGCAGGGTATCCTGCAGGTCACCGGCGAACAGAACGCGGCGTTCGATAAACTCATCACTGTGGCGCAGCATGACTTCACTGGCGGGGGTTAATGCAGACATCAGGTTTTGGCTCCTAGAAATTAGACCGGGGATTATAGAGCTTTGCGGCGATATGTTCGACGGGTTTATACCCAATCGCTTTCAGGATCCCGCCGGGCGGCGAGCGAGAAGCCGCCGTTACCTGAAAGATGCAGGGGATGTTGGCGCGGGCTGCGCGGGTTTGCTAGCATAGCGCGGCGCATGGCAGGCATGGCGCACCACAACGGGTAAGGATCGGCATGGCATCAAAACGCGACTGGCTGTTACAACAACTGGGTATCACGCAGTGGACATTGCGCCGCCCGGCGGCGTTGCAGGGCGAAGTGGCGGTCAGCCTGCCGCCCGGCGCGCGTTTGCTCGTTGTGGCGCAGGCGCAGCCCGATCCGCAGGATCCGCTGTTTTGCGACGTGCTGCGCAGCCTGGGGCTGACGCCGGCGCAAACCTACGGCCTGACGCCGGAGCAGGTGGCGATGCTGCCCGAAGATACCGAATGCAACAGTTGGCGGCTGGGCGTAGCGGAGCCGCTTGCGGTGACCGGCGCGCAGCTACACAGCCCGGCGTTGGCCGAGCTTTCTCAAGATGCGGGGGCCAAGCGCGCCCTCTGGCAGCAGATTTGTCATCATGAACAGTATTTCTACCCTGACGGCGGCCGATCTGGCCACGGCGTTCAAGATTGAGCGGGCCAGCCACGCCTTTCCCTGGACGGAAGCCACCTTCGCCAGCAACCAGGGCGAACGTTACCTTAACCTGAAACTGAGCGCCGAAGGGCAGATGGCGGGCTTCGCCATCACCCAAATCGTGTTGGACGAAGCCACGCTGTTCAACATCGCGATTCATCCGGACTGGCAGCGCCGGGGCTTTGGCCGCACCTTGCTGAACGCGCTGATTGAGCAGCTGGAAAGCCGCGGCGTGGTCACGCTGTGGCTGGAAGTGCGCGCCTCCAACGGCGCGGCTATCGCGCTGTATGAAGATCTCGGTTTCAACGAAGTGACCCTGCGCCGCAATTACTACCCCAGCGCCAACGGCCGCGAAGACGCGATCGTGATGGCGCTGCCGCTGGCTTAGCCGGCGCCGGATGTTTCTCGCCGGGAAAAGCATTGATTGTCACCGGTTGGCAAATCAGCGAAAATGCCCGGCTATTATCTTTTATTTACCGCTTTGCCTGGCGCCGCTGTGGCGCGTTCTGATGATGTCGCAGGGCGGACTAACCGTAGAACCTGAAAAACATGTCTCCTAGTGAATTTGCCCGCGAAGTCTCGAAAAGAAGAACTTTCGCCATCATCTCGCACCCCGACGCCGGTAAAACCACCATTACCGAAAAGGTGTTGTTGTTCGGACAGGCGATCCAAACCGCCGGTACGGTAAAGGGCCGCGGCTCGAACCAGCACGCCAAGTCCGACTGGATGGAAATGGAAAAGCAGCGTGGGATCTCGATCACCACCTCGGTGATGCAGTTCCCGTATCGCGACAGCCTGGTTAACCTGCTGGATACCCCGGGGCACGAAGACTTCTCTGAAGATACCTACCGCACCCTGACCGCGGTCGACTGCTGCCTGATGGTGATCGACGCCGCCAAGGGCGTCGAGGATCGTACCCGCAAGCTGATGGAAGTCACCCGCCTGCGCGATACGCCGATCCTGACCTTCATGAACAAGCTGGACCGCGACATCCGCGATCCGATGGAAGTGATGGACGAAGTCGAGCGCGAGCTGAAGATCGCCTGTTCGCCGATCACCTGGCCCATCGGCTGCGGCAAGCTGTTCAAAGGGGTTTATCATCTGTACAAGGATGAAACCTACCTGTACCAGACCGGTAAAGGCCACACCATTCAGGAAGTGCGCATCGTCAAAGGCCTGGACAACCCGGAGCTGGACGCGGCGGTGGGCGAAGAGCTGGCGGCGCAGCTGCGCGAAGAGCTGGAGCTGGTGCAGGGCGCTTCCCACGAATTCGATCGGGAAGCCTTCCTGAGCGGCGAACTGACGCCGGTGTTCTTCGGCACCGCGCTGGGCAACTTCGGCGTGGATCATATGTTGGACGGTCTGGTGGCCTGGGCGCCTGCGCCGATGCCGCGCAAAACCGACACCCGCGAAGTGGTGGCGGCGGAAGAGAAATTCACCGGCTTCGTGTTCAAGATCCAGGCCAATATGGATCCGAAACACCGTGACCGCGTGGCCTTTATGCGCGTGGTGTCCGGCCGTTACGAAAAAGGCATGAAGCTGCGCCAGGTGCGCACCGGCAAAGACGTGGTGATTTCCGATGCGCTGACCTTTATGGCCGGCGACCGTTCACACGTGGAAGAAGCCTACCCGGGCGACATCATCGGCCTGCACAACCACGGCACCATTCAAATCGGCGACACCTTCACCCAGGGTGAAGACATGAAGTTCACCGGCATCCCGAACTTCGCCCCTGAGCTGTTCCGCCGTATCCGCCTGCGCGATCCGCTGAAGCAGAAGCAGCTGCTGAAGGGCCTGGTGCAGCTGTCTGAAGAAGGCGCGGTGCAGGTGTTCCGCCCGATTGCCAACAACGACCTGATCGTCGGCGCAGTCGGTGTGCTGCAGTTTGACGTGGTGGTGGCGCGCCTGAAAAGCGAATACAACGTGGAAGCGCTGTATGAGTCGGTCAACGTGTCGACCGCCCGCTGGGTCGAGTGCAGCGACGTGAAGAAATTCGAAGAGTTCAAGCGCAAGAACGAGCTCAACCTGGCGCTGGACGGTGGCGACAACCTGTCCTACATCGCGCCGACCATGGTTAACCTCAACCTGACGCAGGAACGTTATCCTGAAGTGGTGTTCCGCAAAACGCGCGAACACTAACAGCACCGCCGGGCGCCTCAGGGCGCCCTGTTTTTATTCCGCTAATTAATAAACCTCTCTCACCAGTCCCCCGCAGACCCGCGGCGCTGCCGCCGGCACCCGTCGTCTGCTGCATTTTCTGTCCTATGGTCTATATTTAATAGGGCGCCCTGCGTCGACCAAGATTAAATCACTGCTATTTTTTGAATATTTAGCGAGTTATTCGGCGGTGTTGCCGATTAGCGACAGGGTGTTTGTTTTAATATCAATAAGTTATGTTTTTTTCCGTATCGGACCCGGATGGTTGTCGCCAAATGGCGACGGTTTTTAGTCTGTATATTGAACGGATATGCCTATGTTTTTGATTTTAAATTAAATTTAAAAATTGGCACAGGCATTGCAAAAGTTCTGGTGTGAACGCTTGATTGTATAGAAATCGTGAAGTGTTTACCGAATGGGCCGCGTTATGGCGGCTGACGGCTTCCAGCCGATTTGGGAGCCACAACAAAAGGAAGAGATCGATGAAAAATACTAAATTTGCACAATCGCTGATGGCTGTCGTTTTGGGTTCTGTTCTGGTGAGCGGCAGTGCGCTGGCTGAAGACGGTTTGCTCAACAAAGCGTCAAGCGCCGCTGATAGCGCGGGTGCCAAAATCGATAGCTCCATGAAAAAAGTTGACGGCTATATGGATGACAGCGCCACAACGGCTAAAGTTAAAGCAGCGCTGGTGGATGATAAAGCCATCAAAAGCACCGATATCTCGGTGAAAACCGAAAAAGGCGTGGTGACCCTGAGCGGCTTTGTCGGCAGCCAGGCGCAGGCCGAACAAGCGGTTGCCGTGGCCGGCAAAGTGGAAGGCGTTAAGTCCGTCAGCGACAAGCTGCACGTGAAAGACGAAGCCAAGCAGTCGGTGAAGGCTTACGCCGGTGATACCGCCACCACCAGCGAACTGAAAGCCAAGCTGCTGGCCGATGACATCGTGCCTTCACGCAATGTGAAAGTGGAAACCACCGACGGCGTGGTGCAGCTTTCCGGCGAAGTGAAAACGCAGGCGCAGTCCGATCGCGCAGAAAGCATCGCCAAGGCGATCGACGGCGTGAAGAGCGTGAAGAACGACCTGGCGGTTAAACCTTAATATTGACGTAGACGGTTAACGACGAGCACCAAATTCCGGGCCGGCCGTGCGGCTTGCCCGGAATGCACCACCAAAAAAAGAAACTGACCCGCAACCTGCGCCACTCTGTGAAGAGTGCCGGCTGCGATGTGTTTTTTCACTATGGTAAGGAGAGGCTTATGTTTCGTTGGGGCATTATTTTTTTAGTTATCGCGTTGATTGCTGCGGCATTGGGGTTCGGGACGCTGGCGGGCACCGCCGCCTGGGCCGCTAAAATTGTCTTTGTCGTGGGTATCATCCTGTTCCTGGTCAGCCTGTTTACCGGCCGTCGACGTCCTTAGCTTTCCTTCAAAGTGTAACAAAGCTTAATTCCTTTTCTCGCAGCAGGGGGGCAAGTCATGAACAGCGACATCATCCTCGGACGCTGGAAACAGCTGAAAGGCCAGGTATGGCAGGCATGGGCGGAATGGTCCGGCAGTGACTGCGCCTGGCTGGCCGGGAGCAATGACTTCCTCTCTGGCGTACTGCAGGAGGATTACGGAAGAGAGCAAGACGCGGTATCCTCGGAGAAAACGTCTCACTGAGGATGCTGCGTTGGGATACAGAATACCCATCACGCTCGGCAATATAGAACCGCTGGCGTATAAACCTTACCGGCCCGGCAAGATGGCGCTGGTATGTGAAGGGGGCGGGCAGCGCGGCATTTTTACCGCCGGCGTGCTGGACGAGTTCCAGCGAGCCCGCTTTAACCCCTTCGATCTGATGATCGGCACCTCCGCCGGTGCGCAAAACCTGTCGGCTTATATTTGCGGACAGATGGGCTATGCGCGGCGGGTTATCACCCGCTACACCACCTCCGCACAATTCTTCAACCCGCTGCGCTTTGTGCGCGGCGGTCATCTTATCGACCTCGACTGGCTGATCGACATCACCTCGCAGCAGCTGCCGCTGGCGATGGACGCGGCGGAAAAGCATTTGACCGACGGCCGCGAGTTTCTGATGTGCGCCTGCCGCAGCGACGACTTCGAACCAACCTACTTGCCGGCGCATCGCGACAGCTGGCTGCCGGCGATCAAAGCCTCCAGCGCCATTCCCGGCTTTTATCGCATGGGGGTGGAGCTGGACGGCGTCAGCTATCAGGACGGCGGCATCAGCGATGCGATCCCGGTCGAAGAGGCCTATCGCCGCGGCGCGGACACCATCGTGGTGATCCGCACCGTGCCTTCGCAGATGTACTACACGCCGCAGTGGATGAAGCGCATGGAGCACTGGCTCAGCGAAAGCAGCCTGCAGCAGATGGTGCGCATCCTGCAGCACCATGAGCAAAGCTATCACCGCATTCAGCAGTTTATCGAGAAGCCGCCGGGCAAGCTGCGCATCTTCGAGATCTTCCCGCCGAAGCCGCTGGCCAGCAATGCGCTTGGCAGCCGGTTGACCTCGCTCAATCAGGATTATCACCTGGGGCGCCGCTGCGGCCGCTACTTCCTGGCGACCGTCGGCCACTGGCTGTTGGAGCAGGAGAAGCTGGACGGCATGAAGGTGAAAAAGGCGCTGTCGCGCCGGCTGATCCAACCGGAAAATGTCAGGATGCCGTCGCCGATCGTCACCGATATCAGCCTGCCGCAGGATCTTGCCGTGCAGCCGGAAGCCAGTCTGGCGGCGCCGAAAATCATTCTGCCGGGTGACGGCGGCACGCCATGAGCCGCGTGTTCACCGATACCCATTGCCATTTCGATTTCCCGCCGTTCAGCGGGCACGAGGCCGCAAGCCTGGCGCTGGCCGGGCAGGCCGGGGTGCGGAACATTATCGTGCCGACGGTCACCGCCGACCGCTTCGTGCGGGTGCTGAAGCTGGCGCACGACCACCCGCCGCTGTTTGCCGCGCTGGGGCTGCACCCGCTGTATATCGCCCAGCACGGTGAGGCGCAGCTGGAACAGCTGGCGGCGTTTTTGGCCAGCCAGCCGCCCAAGCTGGTGGCGGTCGGGGAAATCGGCCTCGATCTGTATATGGAAAACCCGCAGTTTGACCGCCAGCAGCGGCTGCTGGCGGCTCAGCTGAAGCTGGCGAAGAAGCACGATCTGCCGGTGATTTTGCACTCGCGCCGCACCCACGATCAGCTGGCGGCGGCGCTGCGTCGCCTGGCCGTACCGCGCCGCGGCGTGGTGCACGGTTTTGCCGGCAGCCTGTCGCAGGCGCAGGCGTTCGTTCGTCTCGGCTATTTTATCGGCGTGGGCGGCACCATCAGCTACGCGCGGGCGCAGAAAACGCGCGCTGTGATGGCGCAGCTGCCGCTAAGCGCGCTGTTGCTGGAAACCGATGCGCCCGATATGCCGTTGGCGGGCTATCAGGGGCAACCGAACCGCCCGGAGCGCGCCGCTGAGGTGTTTCAGGCGTTGTGCCAATTGCGGCCCGAACCGGCGGACGAAATCGCCGAGGCGCTGCAGCGCAACGCGCAGACGCTGTTTGCGCTTCCCGCATAAACGTGACAATAACGTGATGATTGTCACGTTATAAGATTTTCATTTGCTTCCTGTTGTATACATTTGTGACATAAATCGGGGCGAGTGACGCCTCGCCCAGTATAATCCCCCCCGAAACCTCTTATTGGCAAACCTCCCGCCACGGGCAGGGATGCATTTCATTTTTCGCAACAGGGATACTTTGCATGCAACTCATCATGAGCCTGGTCGGCATGGCGGTGCTGATCGCCATTGCGGTGCTGCTCTCCAGCAACCGCCGCGCCATCAAGATGCGCACCGTGGTCTGGGCGTTCGTCATTCAGGTCGCCATCGGCGCGCTGGTGCTGTACGTGCCGGTCGGCCGCAGCATTCTCGGCGGCATGTCGGCCGGGGTGGCCAACGTGATCGCCTACGGCAATCAGGGCATTTCGTTTATCTTCGGCGGCCTGGTGTCCGACAAGATGTTCGAGGTGTTCGGCGGCGGCGGCTTCGTGTTCGCCCTGCGCGTGCTGCCGGTCATCGTGTTTTTCTCCTCGCTGATCGCCGTGCTTTACTATCTTGGCATCATGCAGCTGGTGATCCGCGTTCTGGGCGGCGGCCTGCATAAGTTGCTGGGCACCTCGCGCACCGAATCGCTGTCGGCGACCGCCAATATCTTCGTCGGCCAAACCGAAGCGCCGCTGGTGGTGCGCCCCTATATCGCCACCATGACCCAGTCCGAGCTGTTCGCCGTGATGTGCGGCGGCCTGGCCTCGGTGGCCGGTTCGGTATTGGCGGGCTACGCCCAGATGGGGGTGCCGTTGGAATATCTGATTGCCGCCTCCTTCATGGCCGCGCCGGGCGGGCTGCTGTTCGCCAAGCTGATGGTGCCGGAAACCGAAAAAACGCACGACAAAGACGATGCGATGAAGCTGATCGCCGAAGAGGATCGCCCGGCCAACGTGATCGACGCGGCGGCATCCGGCGCGGCTTCCGGCATGCAGCTGGCGCTGAACGTCGGCGCGATGCTGTTGGCGTTTATCGCGCTGATCGCCCTGCTGAACGGCATTCTCGGCGGCATCGGCGGCTGGTTCGACTACCCGCAGCTGTCGCTTGAGCTGATCCTCGGTTGGGTATTCTCGCCGATTGCCTTCCTGATTGGCGTGCCCTGGAGCGAAGCCATGACCGCCGGCTCGTTTATCGGCCAGAAGATCATCGTCAACGAATTCGTCGCCTACATGAACTTCGGCGCCTATTTGCGCCCGGACGAGGTGGTGGCGGCGGAAGGGCTGCAGGTGCTGTCTGCCCATTCCAAGGCGATTATCTCCTTCGCGCTGTGCGGCTTCGCCAACCTGTCGTCGGTGGCCATTTTGCTCGGCGGCCTGGGCAGCATGGCGCCGAATCGCCGGCATGACATCGCGCGCTTCGGCCTGAAAGCGGTGGCGGCGGGGACGCTCTCCAACCTGATGAGCGCCACCATCGCCGGGTTCTTTTTGGCGCTGTAAGCTAAACTCTAAAACACGGGCGTGCGCTGCGCGCCCGCTATCTTCAGCGGTTTCTTTAGCGAATTTGTGAACGATATCGCGTTATTTTGTGATGTTCTTCACATATAATTCCTGTCTGTTACAGTGGCATTTCATATAGTGTGACGTTGAACGCGAATTGCCCCAGGCATTCCTGTTCAAATAGCTATTACTGGCCAGCCGCGAGGCGGATGGCCATGTGCGGTGAGAAGGATCTCAGTTGCCGCCGTGGGAACCCGTTCCCCAGCGCTATCTTCATGGAACCAAGTCCGCTCGCCAACACCCAGGTTCCCAGTTGGAGAGTTTTATGACCGAATTAACCGCAGCGGCGCAACGTGCGCTGAACTTAATGGATTTAACCACGCTGAATGACGACGACACCGACGATAAAGTGATCGCGCTGTGTCGCCAGGCCAACAGCCCGGCCGGCCATACGGCGGCCATCTGCATCTACCCGCGTTTTATCCCGGTGGCGCGCAAGGCGCTGCGCGAGCAGGGAACGCCGGATATTCGCATCGCGACCGTGACCAACTTTCCGCATGGCAATGACGACATCGACATCGCGCTGGCGGAAACCCGTGCGGCCATCGCCTATGGGGCGGACGAAGTGGACGTGGTGTTCCCGTACCGCGCGCTGATCGCCGGTAATGAACAGGTTGGCTTTGAGCTGGTCAAAAGGTGCAAGCAAGCCTGCCAGGCGGCTAACGTGCTGCTGAAAGTGATCATCGAGACCGGTGAGCTGAAGCAGGCCGATTTGATTCGCAAGGCGTCCGAGATCGCTATCAACGCCGGCGCTGATTTTATCAAGACCTCTACCGGCAAAGTGCCGGTCAACGCCACCCTGGAAAGCGCCGAGCTGATGATGTCGGTGATCCGCGATATGGGCGTCGCCAAGACGGTGGGTTTCAAGCCGGCCGGCGGCGTGCGCACGGCGGAAGATGCGCTGCATTATCTGCAACTTGCCAATCGTATTCTGGGCGAGGGCTGGGCAGATGCGCGCCATTTCCGCTTCGGCGCCTCCAGCCTGTTGGCCAGCTTGCTGACCACGTTGGGCCACAGCGCTCAGGCCAGCGGCAGCGGCTACTGATCGATTCCGATGGCCAGGCGCCGTGCGGCGCCTGCCTTCATCCGACTCTAGGTTACACAGGGGGATGCCTTGTTCCTGGCACAAGAAATCATTCGTAAAAAACGTGACGGCCAGCCGTTGAGCGAAGCCGAGATCCGTTTTTTCATCAACGGCATCCGCGATAACGCGGTGTCCGAAGGGCAGATCGCCGCGCTGGCGATGACCATTTACTTCCATGACATGACCATGCCGGAGCGCGTGGCGCTCACCATGGCGATGCGCGATTCCGGCACCGTGCTGGACTGGAAGAGCCTGTCGCTGAACGGCCCGATCGTCGACAAACATTCGACCGGCGGCGTGGGCGACGTCACTTCGCTGATGCTTGGCCCGATGGTGGCGGCCTGCGGCGGCTATGTGCCGATGATCTCCGGCCGCGGCCTGGGGCATACCGGCGGCACGCTGGACAAGCTGGAAGCCATCCCGGGCTTTAACATCTTCCCGGACGACAACGCCTTCCGCAAAATCATCCAGGACGTGGGCGTGGCGATTATCGGCCAGACCAGCTCGCTGGCGCCGGCGGACAAGCGTTTTTACGCGACCCGCGACATTACCGCCACCGTCGACTCCATTCCGCTGATCACCGCCTCTATTTTGGCGAAGAAGCTGGCGGAGGGCCTGGACGCGCTGGTGATGGACGTGAAGGTCGGCTCCGGCGCCTTTATGCCAACCTATGCGGCTTCGCAGGATCTGGCGCAGGCGATCGTCGGCGTGGCCAACGGCGCAGGCTGCAAAACCACCGCGCTGCTGACCGACATGAACCAGGTGCTGGCGTCCAGCGCCGGCAACGCGGTGGAAGTGCGCGAAGCGGTGCGCTTCCTGACCGGCGAATACCGCAATCCGCGCCTGCTGGAAGTGACCCTGGCGCTGTGCGTGGAGATGCTGCTGTCCGGCGGGCTGGCGAAAGACGACGCCGATGCGCGCGCCAAACTGCAGGCGGTGTTGGACAACGGCAAGGCGGCAGAGGTGTTTGGCCGCATGGTGGCGGCGCAGCAGGGCCCGGCGGATTTCGTCGAGCGCTACGACAGCTACCTGCCGGCGGCGACCCTCAGCAAGCCGGTCTTCGCCGAGCAGCCGGGCATCATCAGCGCCATGGATACCCGGGCGCTGGGCATGGCGGTGGTGTCGCTGGGCGGCGGCCGCCGTCGCGCGACCGACAATATCGATTACAGCGTTGGCCTGACCGAAGTGGCGCGCCTGGGCGACCGAGCCGACGCCCAGCAGCCGCTGGCGGTGATCCACGCCAATGACGAAGAAAGCTGGCAGCAGGCCGCCGATGCGGTGCGCAGCGCCATGACGCTGAGCGACCAGGCGCCCGAAGCGACGCCGGTAGTTTACAAACGAATTACTAAAGAGTGATTCCCTTCGTCTTTCAAGCTGTAGCGTTGTTGGCCGCACGCGCGCACCCCAGTCACTTACTTGAGTAAGCTCCTGGGGATACACGCGCTAGCCGCCTAGCTACAACTCGAAATCCATTGGGTATAAATTTAGAGAATTAAGGGCGATTGCAGTTTTGCAGCCGCAATAGCGTGAGAACACGCAGGAGAGCACAGATGAAACGTACATTTATTATGGTCTTGGACTCATTCGGTATCGGCGCCAGCGAAGACGCCGAGCGTTTTGGCGACAAGGGTTCCGACACCCTGGGCCACATTGCCGACGTTTGCGCGCGCGGTGAAGCCAACGTGGGCCGCCAGGGCCCGCTGACGCTGCCTAACCTGAGCCGTCTGGGCCTGGGCAAAGCGGCGGAAGAATCCACCGGTAAATTCCCGCAGGGGCTGGACCGCAATGCGGACATTATCGGCGCCTATGCTTACGCCAGCGAGCTCTCCTCCGGCAAGGACACGCCGTCAGGCCACTGGGAAATCGCCGGCGTGCCGGTGCTGTTCGACTGGGGCTATTTCAAAGACGAGCACAACAGCTTCCCGCAGGCACTGCTGGACAAGCTGGTTGAGCGCGCCAAGCTGCCGGGCTACCTGGGCAACTGCCACTCTTCCGGCACGGTTATCCTCGATCAGCTGGGCGAAGAGCACATGAAAAGCGGCAAGCCGATTTTCTATACCTCCGCCGACTCGGTCTTCCAGATCGCCTGCCACGAAGAGACTTTCGGGCTGGACCGCCTGTATGAGCTGTGCGAGATCGCCCGTGAAGAGCTGACCGAAGGCGGCTACAACATCGGCCGCGTTATCGCGCGCCCGTTCGTCGGCGACAAGCCGGGCAACTTCCAGCGCACCGGCAACCGTCACGATCTGGCGGTCGAGCCGCCGGCGCCCACCGTGCTGAAAAAGCTGGTGGACGAGAAGGGCGGTGAAGTGGTGTCGATCGGTAAAATCGCCGATATCTACGCCAACGTCGGCATCACCAAGAAGGTGAAGGCCACCGGTATCGACGCGCTGTTCGACGCGACCCTGACTGAAATGGCACAGGCCGGCGACAATACCATCGTGTTCACCAACTTCGTCGATTTCGACTCCTCTTACGGCCACCGCCGCGACGTGGCGGGCTATGCCGCCGCGCTGGAGTTGTTCGACCGCCGCCTGCCGGAGCTGCTGAAGCTGGTGAAAGACGAAGACATCATCATCTTTACCGCCGACCACGGCTGTGACCCAACCTGGCCTGGCACCGACCACACCCGTGAACACATTCCGGTGCTGGTTTACGGCCCGAAAGTGAAGCCGGGCTCGCTGGGCCACCGTGAAACCTTCGCCGACATCGGCCAGACCGTGGCCAGCTATTTTGGCGTGTCGCCGATGGACTACGGCAAATCAATGCTGTAACACTTTGCTGGCGCCGGGCGGTTGCCCGGCGCATTTTTTTATTCATGACGACGATTTGAAGGAAGAGAATTATGGCTACGCCGCACATTAATGCTGAAATGGGTGATTTCGCTGACGTAGTACTGATGCCGGGCGATCCGCTGCGCGCAAAATACATCGCCGAAACCTTCCTGGAAGGCGCGGTGGAAGTGAACAACGTGCGCGGCATGCTGGGCTTCACCGGCACCTACAAGGGCCGCCGCATTTCCGTCATGGGCCACGGCATGGGCATCCCGTCGTGCTCCATCTATGCGCGTGAGCTGATCGCCGAGTTCGGCGTGAAGAAGATCATCCGCGTGGGTTCCTGCGGCGCGGTACGTGACGATATCAAACTGCGCGACGTGGTGATCGGCATGGGCGCCTGCACCGATTCCAAGGTGAACCGCCTGCGTTTCAAAGACCACGACTATGCGGCGATCGCCGACTTCGACATGGTGCGCAATGCGGTAGACGCCGCGGCGGCGCAGGGCATCCCGGCGCGCGTGGGCAACATCTTCTCCGCCGACCTGTTCTACACGCCGGATCCGGACATGTTCCAGGTGATGAAGAAGTACGGCATCCTGGGCGTGGAAATGGAAGCGGCCGGCATCTACGGCGTGGCGGCTGAGCTGTACGAAGAGTTCGGCTGTAAGGCGCTGACCATCTGCACCGTGTCCGACCACATCCTGCGTCACGAAGCGACCACCGCCGCAGAGCGTCAGACCACCTTTAACGAGATGATCGTTATCGCGCTGGAATCCGTACTGCTGGGCGACAAGGCCTGATAATCAAACGGGCGCAGCCTGCTGCGCCTTTGCTTGTTTATCTGCATCTGGGGACTGCTGAACATCGTGATGTTCAGCAGTGGGCGTCTTAACCGCAGCAATTTTCTCCTCCCTTACCCTCTTTCAATTAATTCCTCTGATTTAAAAACTGACAAACTCATCGGTTATTCCGGTATTGGGATATACGGTGGGTTAGCTGTCAGTGCGTACTTATAATCTATCGAGTTCAATTTATGCCATGTTACTATTTACGACTAATTTTTCATGGTAGGCATCTGGTTTACATGACGTAATCATTCAAAGGTCTTTATGATAAGTGGTTAATAGTAAAGTGAAGTCTTCCTTGGTTGTTTAATTATCAATCTTTAATTAATATCATCCTATCTATTTTTCCTGTCGGTTGGTATTTATTATTCAGCTATGGGAAATCCACGGTTGAGGTGCCTTTTGATTTCGTTATTATTATTTATGTTTTTGATATTGCTGTGTTTTTTTGTTGTGAAAATATCAATAGCGGTTATCTCTATAATTTATTTACAGTTTGATTTGTTTTTTGACAGGTTAAATCTGCCTGCTAACATTAAATGGCTTTTCAGATTTTTAATTTAACCGCCATCGTTAGAAAGTTAATGGTTTGCGATTGAATGAAATTTACGGTTTTATATTTTCCAAGATAACTTTTCTTTGTGGTGGATATCTCTGGGTTTTTTCTGATGGGAATGTTTTTATTTTTCATTGAGAGGTTACGTGAAAGTTATGGGGAATTATATTGATTCGAATGATTTCATTGAGTTCTCGAAAGGGCTTGCCGGTGAGGCATGCTGCCGTACACAAGCTCAGTATGATGATTGGCACCGGCAATCACAGTGGAATGAACGAAGATCTCAGCGGTTCCCTGACATCATCGTCAGGGTTAAATCTGTCGATGATGTCGTCGCTACGGTCAGGTATGCAGGCCGCATGGGGCTCACGATCGGAGTGCGCAGCGGCGGGAACAGTTTTCCCGGGGCATTTTTACGGAACAAAGGGCTACTGTTGGATGTTTCGGCGCTGCGGCAGCTTGATTTTGACGTAAAAACCGCGCAGGCAACGATTGGGCCTGGCGTCAGCAGCGAGGCGTTGAGCCGAAAGTTAGCGCCGTTTGGTTACGGTTTTCCTACCGGGCATGCCGGTAATGTCGGCATGGCGGGTTTCCTGCTGGGGGGCGGGTTGGGGATTAACTTCGGCGCCTGGGGCGGCATGGGGGCGTTCAATATTGTTGCGCTTGACGTTGTGACGGCAGATGGGCAGCTGAAGCATCTCAGCGCCACCGAAAATCAAGATCTGTATTGGGCTGCTCGTGGCGCTGGTCCGGGGCTTTTCTTCGCCGTGGTGCGTTTTTATTTGCAGTGCATGCCGTTGCCGGCCGTCATCACCACGCGTTCGCTGCGTTTGCATTTTAGCCATCTGGGAACCGCGCTGACGGAAATCGCACGCGTCAATCCGGATCGCAATTTACAACTCATGCTGGCTGTTATACCCGCGAAGCAGGCCGATCGCGCTGAAGATTATGGCCGTGAGGTCATGCTTACCTCGATCGCGTTTGCGGACAGCCCTGACCGTGCAACGGCATTGCATACGGCCGTTATCGAACGGTTAGCCCCCTTTGCCATTGAGCACGCTGGTGCGGAACAGTCTACGAGCTTTGAGGCGATGCACAGCCAAGGCAAGGAAACGTTCTCGAGCGGGCGCTACCGTGTTGACAACATTTTGACCGATCGGCCAGAAGATGCCGTGGGGATCTTAGCCGCTCATTTACCTCATCAGCCCTCGCCGGATACGTTGCCCTTATTCATCTGGCGTGGTGCGCCCAGGCTGGCGGATGCCGCATTTTCCGCGACGGGCAGTTTCTACTTTTCGACCTATGCCCGGTGGTATCACGAACAAGACGATGAAGCGAATAAGCAATGGTTGGTTGCGTTGTATGATGAATTGCAGGCCGTCGCTGCCAATTGTTACATCAACGAGTTCGACCTGGAGGTGCGCTCATCCGAGGCGAACCGATGTTTCTCCGAGAACGCATGGCAGCGGTTATGTGAGCTTAGGCGCTTGCACGATCCCGCGACTGTCTTTCATGACTTCTATCTCGAACAATGCTGAGAAGCATCTCCCCCTAAGCAACAACGTTCGTTTTTAATCTGTATCTACGCATACATATATAGAGAGGAACTATGAGCTTTTCGATGACGTTACTCGATCATATCGATCGCTGGTGTAACCTGACTCCGGATGCGGTAGCCATTGTCAGTGCGCAGGAAAAACTGACCTATCGGCAATTAGCCGAGTACAGCGATGCCGTCGCCGCGTTTCTGGATGCAGAAAAGATTGGCCCCGGCAGCATCGTGCCCATTGAGGCGATGCGGTCAGCCGATTTTATCGTGGGGTTACTGGGTATCATGAAAACGGGGGCGGCGTACTCGCCGATCGACCACGCCTACCCGGAAAAACGTAAAGCTTATATCATCGAACAGACCCAGGCAGCGCTGACGCTAACGACTGTTCCCACCGAGACATCCGGCGCTAACGCCGCAGCGCAACGTACGGTGAGCGTCGCTTCGTTACGCACGCTGAGCCGGCGAAAAATGAGCCATCGGCCTTTGCCTGACGATCCTATCTATGTGATTTTCACCTCCGGCACTACGGGCGTGCCTAAAGGTGTCATCGTTGAACATCATTCCGTCGAGGCGTTCATCTCCTGGCACAACCAGCGGTTTGGCGTTGACCCATCCACCCGTTCTACTCTGATGGCGGCCCTTGGTTTTGACGTCGCCCACTGGGAAATTTGGTCGCCACTTGCTGCGGGCGCCACGCTGTATATGCCGGAGGATGCAACCCGACGCGACGTCGATTTGCTGATGACATTGCTTGACAGCGCTGCCATTACGCACGCTTTTGTGCCCACGGTGATGGTGCAGGATATGGTGGACGCCAGCCACCCCGGGCCTCAGTCGCTCAAGTATCTTTTTACCGGCGGCGAAAAACTGAATCCCATCGATACCGATCACATTCACTATCAGCTGGTTGATTATTATGGGCCGACCGAAGCCACCATCTGGGCGACTTATCATCCGGTCTCTAGCTCAACGCTTGGCCACGCGCCCTCTATCGGTACCCCCGTCTGCGATACGCAAATTTGGATCCTTGATGAACAACAGCGGGAATCGCCAAGGGGGCAAATCGGCGAGATCTATATTGCAGGTCCATGCCTGGCCCGGGGTTACCTCCATAATGAACGGCAGACCAATGAAAAATTTCTTCCTCATCCTTTTCAGAATGGCGAGCGGATTTATCGTACGGGGGATCTTGGGAAATGGTTGCCGGATAATTCCATCCAATTCCTCGGCCGCACCGACGATCAGGTTAAAATACGCGGCCACCTCGTTGAACTGAGTGAAATCGAAACGGCGATCGCTCGCCAGGCGGGGGTGCGAAAAGTCAGCGTAGCCGCCACATCGCCGACAAATGGAGGGGGGAAGGAGGCCGTCGCATTTATTATTCCTGAAAATGCCGTTACGCAGGTTAGCGACATGATTATCCGTATTCGCGATGGTATCGGCTCTTTCCTGCCTGACTATATGATGCCGAGAAAATATTTGATCGTCGATGCTTTCCCGGAGAACGTTAATGGCAAGACGGATAAGGCCGCACTGCTCGCGTTATTTGAACAGCGCGTGGCCTCGGCGCCCGGGCGTGATTTTTCAGCGGTCACCGACGCCACAGAAAAGGCCATTTGTGAAATTTTCGCGGATACCCTTCAGCATTCGGATTTTAACGATACGAACAGCTTCTTTGATATTGGAGGGCATTCTCTGCTGGCGGCGAAGGTTATCGTCCTCCTTTCCAGGCATTTTGGGCTTGCGCTGCGTATCACTGATTTGTACAACCATCCTTCCGTAACGACGCTAACCGCTGAAATTAAACGTCGTCTGGAATCTACGGATGAAATATCCGACCATACTTCGCTTGAGGTCTTGCGCCGTGATGCAGCCTTGCCGGAGGATATTGTCTTTTCCGGAACCTTCGATCCCCAGCGTTTAGTACATGCCCGGCATCTGTTTTTAACGGGCGTGACAGGGTTTGTGGGCATACACCTGTTGGCAGAACTGTTAGGGCGCACACAGGCAGTTATTCACTGCATTGTACGCGCGAAAGATGTAAATGCTGCTCAGCTTCGTCTTTCTGAGAAGCTCGCGCAATATAAGGTCAACATCTCGGTTGAGGAAAGGGCCAGGGTCAGGTTGTATATAGGCGATATTGCGGAACCTCTGCTCGGGCTGGCACCGGTGGAGTATGATGCGCTAAGCATGAAAATTGATGTAATCCATCATTCGGCAAGCGCAGTTAACTTTATCAAACCTTACTCTTCGATGAAACGGGATAACCTGGAGGGGTTAATCAACCTGATCCGTTTCGCCGCAGCCGGCCGGATCAAGGCCATGATGCTTTTATCTACCATTTCCGTCTACAGTTGGGGTTACTGGATCACCGGTAAAAAAGTGATGCGGGAGGATGACGATATCGATCAAAACCTGCCGGCGATCTGTGCGGATATTGGCTATGTGAAGAGCAAATGGGCGATGGAGACCCTTGCCGATCAGGCGGAAGCCAGAGGTATGCCGCTGATGACCTTCCGCTTGGGCTATGCGACATACCATAGCCGGACAGGCCTGAGCGCCGGCTATCAGTGGTGGGGAAGACTGGTAAAAACCTGCATTGCTCTGGGGTCTGTGCCCGCGCTTCAGGAACTGCGAGAAGGGTTAAGCACGGTGGATTATATGAGTCAATCCGTTGCACATATCTCGAAGAACCCGTTAGCACTGGGGAAAAAATTCAACCTGATTCATTCTGGTGAGAGGAACGTCTCCCTTCAGGGGTTCTTTACCCGCCTGGAAAACTACTTCGGATACAAGTTCAAGATCTTGCCGTTTCATGAATGGCGCAATCTCTGGGAGGGTAACGGCACGGCGCCTCTGTATCCCGTGCTGAATTTATTCAAAGATCCCATGCATGAAGGCAAGTGCATTCTTGAACTGTACCAGCATACCTACGACTGGGAGTGTGACAATACACAGGCGTTTCTCGCCGGCAGTGACATTAGTCAGCCTGAATTCGATGAATATGAGCTGAGCCGATACCTTCAGTACTCGATTGGGGAACGCTTCGCTTAGGGGACAGGAACTCACCCAGGCATCCTTTGATTCAGGACAGCATTGGCGACACATCAACGCTGATGATGCGTGCGGCGCGGCGCGCATCATTACTATCAATCCTAAACCAACGCCGATGGCGATCGTTCATGTGGGCCTATACCCGCAGGGGGGATTTCACGGCTTTTTCTCCGGCGCATCCTCTTCGTCGTCTTCCACCGTGTTGCCTTCTTCCAGCGGCGTACTGGCGGTCAGCAGGTACGGCGACTGTTGCCAGCGGCTGCGGCGATGCTGCAACAGGGTGCGCGCCAGAATAATGCCGATCGCCAGCGCCAGCAGGATCATCAGGCGCAGCAGGTTGGTGGTGTTGTCCACCTGCTTGGACTCGGTCGCCAACACGTGGGTATCCAGGGTAATGCGGATAAAGCCGATCGGGCCGTCTTTGCCCTGGATCGATTCAACCAGCTGGTGGTTGAAATAGCTGCCGGCGCGTTTTCCGTCGAGCGACAGGCGATCGCGTATACTTATCTGTTCACCGGCGTGGGAAACCAGGGTGCCGTCCAGCTGATAGACGCTGGCGTCCAGAATGCGGCTGTGGTCGGTCAAGCGTTTTAGGATAGCGTCGACGCGCTGGTTGTCGACGTCGCTGTCGTCGTCCAGCATCGGCGCCAGGCTGTAGGCCACCTGGCGGGTCAGGGTTTGCGCCAGTTCTTCCACCTGCTCGGATCGCGCCATTTGGTGGCTCAGGCTAAAATAAGAGGCGCCCTGCATCAGCAGCACCAGCAAAGCCAGGCAAATCAGGATAATAGCGGTGCGATGCAGGCGAAATTTCAGTTTAGCGCGAGCCATGCAGGTTCCTTGGGCATCTTGGACACTTTATGTTGCCAGAAGCGCTGGCGATAGGATAGCTTGATGCGTCGTTTTATCATGCAGCAGCAGGGTGCGCCCCATTATTCAGGAGTTAATGATGTCGAACAGTCTGACCTATTGCGATCTTCCGGCGGAGATCTCTCAATGGCCGGGTCTTCCCCTTTCGCTGAGCGGTGACGAAGTGATGCCGCTGGATTATCGGGCGGGCCATACCGGGTGGCTATTGTACGGCAAGGCATTGGACAAGACGCGCATTACTCAGTTCCAGCGCAAGCTGGGCGCGGCGATGGTGATCGTTACCGCCTGGGCCGTGGAGGATTATCAGGTGGTTCGTTTGGCGGGCACCCTGACGCCGCGCGCCAAGCTGCTGGCGGCGGAGAGCGGGCTGGACGTGGCGCCGCTGGGCAAGATCCCGCATTTGCGCACGCCGGGCCTGCTGGTGATGGACATGGACTCGACCGCGATCGAGATCGAATGCATCGACGAGATTGCCAAGCTGGCGGGCGTCGGCGAGCAGGTGGCGGAAGTCACCGAGCGCGCGATGCGCGGCGAGCTGGACTTTACCGCCAGCCTGCGCCAGCGCGTCGGCACGCTGAAAGGCGCCGACGCCAATATCCTCAAGCAGGTGCGCGACCAGCTGCCGCTGATGCCCGGCTTGACCCGCCTGGTGGGCAAGCTGCAGGCGATGGGCTGGCATGTGGCGATCGCCTCCGGCGGCTTCACCTACTACGCCGAATACCTGCGCGACCGGCTGAAGCTGGTGGCGATTGCCGCCAACGAGCTGGAGATCCGCGACGGCAAACTGACCGGCGAAGTGCTGGGCCCGGTGGTGGATGCGCAGTTCAAGGCCGATACGCTGGTGCGGCTGGCGGAAAAGCTGGGCATTCCGCCGCAGCAGACCGTGGCCATCGGCGACGGCGCCAACGATTTGAAAATGATGCAGGTGGCGGGGCTGGGCATTGCCTACCACGCCAAACCCAAGGTGTATGAAAAGGCGCAGGTGTCGATTCGTCACGCCGACCTGATGGGCGTGCTGTGCGTATTGACCGGCAGCCTGAAACACGAAGTGCGATAACCCCATAATTATTCAGGGGATAAACCAAAGATTGAGGTAATACGTGGCAAAAGCGGCAAAACGGGCGTTTGTATGTAATGAGTGCGGCGCAGACTATCCGCGCTGGCAGGGTCAGTGCAGCGCCTGCCACGCCTGGAACAGCATTACGGAAGTTCGTCTGGCGGCATCCCCCGCCGCCGCGCGCAACGAGCGCCTCAGCGGCTATGCCGGCGACGCCGGCATCAGCAAGGTACAGAAGCTGTCGGAGATCAGCCTGGAAGCGCTGCCGCGTTTCACCACCGGTTTTCTCGAGTTCGACCGGGTGCTGGGCGGCGGCGTGGTGCCCGGCAGCGCCATTCTGATCGGCGGCAACCCCGGCGCCGGCAAAAGCACCCTGCTGCTGCAGGTGCTGTGCAAACTCTCCGAACAGATGAAAACCCTGTACGTCACCGGCGAGGAGTCGCTGCAGCAGGTGGCGATGCGCGCCCACCGTCTGGGGCTGCCGACCGGCGGCCTGAACATGCTGTCGGAAACCAGCATCGAGCAGATCTGCCTGATCGCCGAGCAGGAACAGCCGAAGCTGATGGTGATCGACTCGATCCAGGTGATGCACATGGCCGACATCCAGTCTTCGCCGGGCAGCGTGGCGCAGGTGCGTGAAACCGCCGCTTACCTGACGCGCTTCGCCAAAACGCGCGGCGTGGCGATCGTGATGGTCGGCCACGTCACCAAGGACGGTTCGCTGGCCGGGCCGAAGGTGCTGGAGCACTGCATCGACTGTTCGGTGCTGCTGGACGGCGACGCCGATTCCCGCTTCCGCACCCTGCGCAGCCACAAGAACCGCTTTGGCGCGGTCAATGAGCTGGGCGTATTCGCCATGACCGAACAGGGCCTGCGCGAGGTCAGCAACCCCTCGGCGATTTTCCTCAGCCGCGGCGACGAGGTGACCTCCGGCAGTTCGGTGATGGTGGTGTGGGAAGGCACCCGGCCGCTGCTGGTGGAGATCCAGGCGCTGGTGGATCACTCGATGATGTCCAACCCGCGCCGGGTGGCGGTCGGCCTGGAGCAGAACCGCCTGGCGATCCTGCTGGCGGTGCTGCATCGCCATGGCGGGCTGCAGATGTCCGATCAGGACGTGTTCGTCAACGTGGTGGGCGGGGTGAAGGTCAGCGAGACCAGCGCCGATCTGGCGCTGCTGATGGCGCTGGTGTCCAGCCTGCGCGATCGGCCGTTGCCGAACGATCTGGTGGTGTTCGGCGAGGTGGGGCTGGCGGGCGAGATCCGCCCGGTGCCGAGCGGCCAGGAGCGCATTTCGGAAGCGGCCAAGCACGGTTTCAAACGCGCCATCGTGCCGCACGGCAACATGCCGAAGAAGCCGCCGGCCAACATGCAGGTGTTCGGGGTGAAGAAGCTGGCGGATGCGCTGGACGTGCTGGAAGAGTTTTATTAATCGCCACAGCGCGTGCGGAATATGATATTTTGTTTATCATACTAAACAGGAGGGTTTATGCCGCAGTTTGATTACCTGAAGACGTCGATTAAGCAGAAAGGCTGTACTCTGCAGCAGGTGGCGGATGCCAGCGGCATGACCAAGGGCTACCTCAGCCAACTGTTGAACGATAAAATCAAAAGCCCGAGCGCGCAGAAGCTGGAAGCGCTGCACCGTTTTCTCGGGCTGGAGTTCCCGCGGCGCGAGAAAAAGGTCGGGGTGGTGTTTGGTAAATTTTACCCGCTGCACACCGGCCACATTTACCTGATCCAGCGCGCCTGCAGCCAGGTGGACGAACTGCACGTGATGCTGTGCCACGATGAGCCGCGCGATCGCGAGCTGTTCGAGAACAGTTCGATGTCGCAGCAGCCGACGGTCAGCGATCGGCTGCGCTGGCTGCTGCAAACCTTCAAGTACCAGAAAAACATCCATATTCATTCGTTCGACGAGCAGGGGATCGAGCCCTATCCGCACGGCTGGAACGTGTGGAGCGACGGCATGAAGGCCTTTATGGAACAGAAGGGCATAGTGCCGAGCTTTATCTATTCCAGCGAAGCGCAGGACGCCCCGCGTTACCGCGAGCATCTGGGCATCGAAACCATTCTTATCGACCCCGAGCGTTCGTTTATGAACATCAGCGGCAGCCAGATCCGCCAGGATCCGTTCCGCTACTGGGATTACATCCCAACCGAGGTAAAACCCTTCTTTGTGCGCACCGTGGCGATCCTCGGCGGCGAGTCGAGCGGCAAATCGACCCTGGTGAACAAGCTGGCGAACATCTTCAACACCACCAGCGCCTGGGAATATGGCCGCGATTACGTGTTCTCGCACCTTGGCGGCGATGAGATGGCGCTGCAGTATTCCGACTACGACAAAATCGCGCTTGGCCAGGCGCAGTACGTCGACTTTGCGGTGAAGTACGCCAACAAGGTGGCGTTTATCGACACCGACTTCGTGACCACGCAGGCGTTCTGCAAAAAATATGAAGGGCGCGAGCACCCGTTCGTGCAGGCGCTGATCGACGAATACCGTTTCGACCTGGTCATCCTGTTGGAGAACAACACCCCCTGGGTGGCGGACGGCCTGCGCAGCCTGGGCGCACCGACCGATCGCAAGGCGTTCCAGCACCTGCTGGAAGAGATGCTGCGCGCCAATAACATCGAGTATGCGCACGTCGAGTCCAGCGATTATGAAGAGCGCTTCCTGCGCTGCGTGGAGCTGGTGAAGCAACTGCTGGCGGCGGACGCCAGCCGGCTGGCGCCGGAGCGGGTCATCGGCTGAGGGCCGCGCACCGTTAGCAAAATGTTCCGCCGCAGCAGGCTCAGTAAAGGATAACCAGCTTGCCCTGCATGTGCCCGTCGAGCAGCGTCTTATGCGCGGCGGTCAGCGTTTCCACCGTCAGCCCGTGCAGGGTTTCACTCAGCGTGGTGCTCAGCTTGCCGTCGTCCAGCAACTCGGCCACCTGCTGCAGGATCTTGCCCTGCTGCGCGATATCCGGGGTGGTGAACATGCTGCGGGTGAACATCAATTCCCAGTGCAGCGCGGCGCTTTTCAGCTTCAGCGCGCTCTGGTCCAGCGGCTGCGCGTTTTCGACGATGGTGCAGATGTGCCCCATCGGTGCAATCAGGTCAGAAATGGTTTTCCAGTGGCCGTCGGTGTCGTTCAGGCACAGAATATAATCCACCTGTTCAATGCCCTGCTGCGCCAAGTTGGCCTTCAGATCGCGATAATCTACCACCAGATCGGCGCCGCGTTCGCGGCACCAGGCGGCGGACTCCGGCCGCGAGGCGGTGGCTATCACCCTGAGGTTGCTGCGCAGCGCGGCGAGCGGTATCGCCAGCGAACCGACGCCGCCGGCACCGCCGATGATCAGCAGGGTTTTGCCTTCCGCCGCGTCCTGGATATTCAGATGCTCAAACAGCGCTTCCCAGGCGGTGAGGGCGGTGAGCGGCATGGCGGCGGCTTCGGCCCAGTTCAGGCTGCGCGGCTTGTGCGCCGTGATGCGCGAGTCGATCAGCTGAAGGCTGCTGTTGCTGCCGGGGCGGGTGATATCGCCGGCGTACCAGACTTCGTCGCCGGGTTTGAAACCGCTGACGCCGCTGCCCACTTCAACCACCACGCCGCTGGCGTCCCAGCCGAGGATGCGCGGCTGCTGCAGGCCGCTCTTTTGCAGGCCGGCGTGTACTTTGGTATCAACCGGGTTGACCGAGGCCGCTTTCACTTCCACCAGCAGATCGTATTGGCCTGGCGTTGGCTTCTCCGGCGTGATTTCAATGAAACCGGCGGGGTTTTTCGGGTCTACGGCAATGGCTTTAATCGGCATGACTGGGCTCCTTTCGAATGAATGCCTTCAGTGTAGACGCTCGGCAGTAGAGTGATAAGATGGACAATAGCTAACTGAGTGTTCGTATGAGGTGAACAATGAGGTTTAAACAGCTGCAGGACATGGCGCTGTTCGCGCTGGTGGCCGAATGCGGCAGTTTCACCGCCGCCGCCGAGCGCGCCGGGCTGCCGAAGTCCAGCGTCAGCCAACGCATCAGCCAGCTGGAGCAGGCGCTGGGGTTGCGATTGCTCAATCGGACCACCCGGCAGCTGAATCTGACCTTCGCCGGTGAGCGTTATCGCGAGCATTGCCAGGAGATGCTGTCCGCCGCCGAGCGCGCCGATCTGGCCCTGCAGCGGCTGCGCGACAACCCGAGCGGCCGGTTGCGCATCTCGACCCCGGCCGGGTTGGGGGCGACGCTATTGGCGCGGCTGGCGGCGGATTTCCAGCGCCAGTACCCGGACGTCTCGCTGGAGGTGTCGGTGTCCGACGCCATGGTGGATATGGTGCAGGAGGGGTTTGACGCCGCGCTGCGCACCGGCAAGCCGCAAGATTCTTCGCTGATCGGCCGGCGGCTGGGGCACGCGCCGCGCTATCTGCTGGCCGCGCCGGGTTATCTGGCGCAGCACCCGCCGATCCTGCATCCGCAACAGCTGCAGCAGCATCGTTGCATTGCCCACCGCGCCTGGGCGGCCTGGAGCCTGCGCCGCGGCGACGAATACTACCGCTGGCAGTTGCCGATGCTGCACACCACCGACAACCTGCTGTATGCGCGCGAGTGCGCGATTTCCGGCGCCGGCATTACCCTGCTGCCGGCGTTTCTCAGCCGCGAAGTGGTGGCGCAAAAGCAGTTGGTAGAGGTGCTGCCGGAGTGGCGAGCGGAGGGCAATGAGCTTTATCTGGTCTACCCGAGCCGCAAGCTGAACTCGCCGGCGCTGGCCTGCTTTATCGACGTGGTGCTGCAGCATCCGGTATTCGACGATTACGCCCGCGAACTGGCGCGGGAATAAAGCAGGGGGCACGGCTCGGCCCGATCAGGCAACGGGTTCCGCCACCTGAACGATGCGTTTCCCGATATTTTCGCCTGCCAGCAGGCCGACCAATGCGGCGGGCAGCGCATCAAAACCCGTGATCAGGTCTTCGAGCACCGTTAATTGCCCTGCAGCAACCCAGGCGGTCAGCGCCGCCAGAGCGCGCTCCCGTTGGTGAAGGAAATCGGCCAGCAGGAAACCCTGCATCGTCAGGCTGTTGACGATCAGCAATCCGGGGATGCCGGCGGGCGCGGCCGGTGGAGAGGCCGCATCATACTGCGACACCGCGCCGCAGCAGACAATGCGCCCCTGTTTCGCCATGTGCGGCAGGCAGGCCGCCAAAATATCGCCGCCGACGTTGTCGAACAGCACATCGATACCTTCAGGGCAGGCGCGGCGCAGCGCCTCGGGCAGATTTTCCGCCTTATAATCTATGGCTGCGTCAAAGCCCAGCCGGTCCGTCAGCAGCGCCGTTTTGGCGCCGCCGCCGGCGATGCCCACCGTGCGGCATCCGTTAAGCCGGGCAATTTGTCCGGCGAACGATCCTACCGAACCGGCGGCGGCCGACACCACGACGGTCTCACCCGCTCTGGGGCGGCCGCATTCCAGTAAACCGAAGTAGGCGGTCAGCCCGGCAACGCCGTAAACGCTGAGCAGGTGCGTGCGGGGGGCGATGTCCGGTTGTTTGAGTGCGTTTGCGGCGGGCACGACGGCAAAAGTTTGCCAGCCGGTTTCCGCCAACACCAGGTCTCCGGCAGCCAGCAGCGGCGAGTGCGATTTCACGACTTCAGCCAGCGTCGTCGCGGCCATGATATCTCCCGCCTGCAACCCAGCCCGGTAGGTGGCGCCCTGCATCCAGGCCCTGCTGGCCGCATCCAGAGGCGCGTAAAGCGTGCGCAGCAAAACGTCCCCGGGGCCGGGGATCGGCATTGGCGCCTGGCGTGCCAGGAAGCAATCGACGGTGAGTTTTCCCTGCGGGAGTTTGCTGAGGATGATTTGGCGGTTATGCATGAGGTTGGCCTCCGGTGCCGGCATGTTGGAAGGCGTCGATACCGGTAAGCTGCGCCGACAGCGCCCACAGACGTTCGGCCTGATAGGGATCGATGGCGTGAGCTTTTACGCCGCTGAAGCCTATTTGATCGCTCGGATCCCGATGAGCAATGTCGCAGTCTTCACAGTACAGCCCGCCGAGCCCTGCCAGCTGGGGTGAGGTCGCCGCCCAAACCTGCGTTGCCGCTCCCTGCTGCGGCGTTTTCAGCATTTCCGGATGGGCGGGGTTCCCTTCGGCATCGGTCCATCCCAGCATGACCATTTCTTCAGGCGAGATATAGCGCTGCAGCGGAGTGGGGATCATGCCGGGATGCAGGGAAAATGCGCGTACGCCGGCGGCTTGCCCCAATTTATCCAACTGGACGGCGAACAGCGCATTGGCGGTTTTCGCCTGGCCATAGGCCAGCCACTTGTCATACTCCTGGCTGAACTGAACGTCGTGCCAGCGCATGGCGGAGGCGTGGTGGCCGGATGAAGAGACGACGACGACCCTGGCTCCGCCCTTCAGCGCCGGCCAAAGCAGGTTAACCAGCGCGTAGTGACCCAGATGATTGGTGGCGAACTGCGCTTCCCAGCCCGGCCCGACCCGGGTTTCGGGGCAGGCCATAATGCCGGCGCTGCAGATCAGGGTATCGAGATGAACGCCGGTCTCGAGGAGGCGCTGCGCCAAATGCCGGACGCTGTCCAAATCGGCCAGATCCAGTGGGTAAACCTCAACGTTGCTCAGCTCGCTAAGCCGGGCGCGGGCGACGGCGGGATCGCGGGCGGCGACGATAACCCGCGCGCCCGCTTGCGTCAGAGCGCGGGTGGTTTCCAGTCCCAGCCCGGAATGGCCGCCGGTCACCAGCGCCGTCGTTCCGGCAAGCTGGCGGTCTTTAAGCACCTCGGCGGCGGTGGTCGCCGCGCTGAAACCTGAGTGTAGGGGCGTCTGTCTGCTCATCTGCTGTTCCTCTGCGTTCGGTTTGCCTTGATGCAGGCAGTGTACGTCGCCGTTTTCGGCGATTGAATGCAACAAAAGCCTATTTTGTGTCGCGATCGTCCTAACTTTGACGATTGGCGCGCGCACCGGCTATGCCCTAAGATGGTATTTTCTCGTCGCGGTGGAACCCATGGATCCTTTATCTGAAGTGCTTGCTCCTTTGAGCAGCCAAAATGCTTTCTTCGGCGGCCTGAAAGCCGGCGGCGACTGGGCCGTGCACTTTCCTGCGCTGCAGGGCGGGAAGTTCAACGCGGTGGTGCGCGGCGGCTGTTGGCTGGCGGCGGAAGGGCTGGCCGCACCGCTGCGGCTGGAGGCGGGGGACTGCCTCTTGCTGACCCGCAGTCTGCCGGTAACCATCGGCAGCGATCTGTCGCTGCCGGCGCTCGATGCCGACGCGCTCTATTTTCAGGCGAAAAACGGCGTGGCGACCTGCGGCGAGGGGGAGACGTGTTTGTTTATCGGCGGCCGGTTTGCCTTCGGCGAGGAGGTTGAGCGGCTGTTCGGCGCACTGCCGGCGCTGATGGTCATCCGCGGCGGCACGGAGGAAGCGGCGGTGCTGCAGTGGGCGCTGCAGCGCCTGGCGGACGAGCTGTTGACCCCTTCACCGGGCAGCGCGCTGATGACCCATCATCTGGGGCACATCATGCTGACGCAGGCGCTGCGCATTTATCTGGCGGAGCACGGCGACGGCGCTTCGGGCTGGCTGTCGGCGCTGTTCGAACCGCGCATCGGCGCCGCCATTCAGGCGATTCACGCCGATCCCGCCCGGCGCTGGACGCTGGAGGCGCTGGCCGATGTGGCGAGCGTTTCGCGTTCGACGCTGGCGTTGCGCTTCAAGCAGAAAGCCGGGATGAGCCCGCTGGAATACGTGCTGCGCTGGCGCATGCTATTGGCGGCGCGGGCATTGCGCAGCGGCGCTGAATCGGTGTCCGCGATTGCGCAACGTTTGGGGTACGATTCCGACAGCGCATTCAGCCACGCTTTCAAGCGAGTCATGGCGCGTTCGCCGAGCGACTATCGCCGGGCGGCAGAATAAAAAAAGGCGCCGCATGCGGCGCCTTCCGGGTTACTTGGCTATCTTCTTGTACTTGATGCGGTGCGGCTCCAGCGCCTCGGCACCCAGAGTACGCTTCTTGTACTCTTCGTATTCGGTGAAGTTACCTTCGAAGAACTCGACGTTGCCCTCGTCCTGGTAGTCCAGGATGTGGGTGGCGATGCGGTCGAGGAACCAACGGTCGTGCGAGATCACCATGGCGCAGCCAGGGAATTCCAGCAGGGCGTTTTCCAGCGCGCGCAGGGTTTCGATATCCAGGTCGTTGGTCGGTTCGTCGAGCAGCAGCACGTTGCCGCCAACCTGCAGCAGCTTGGCCAGGTGCAGACGGCCGCGTTCACCGCCGGACAGCTCGCCCACGCGTTTGCCCTGATCGACGCCTTTGAAGTTAAAGCGGCCGACGTAGGCGCGGCTTGGCATTTCGGTGTTGCCGATGCGCATGATGTCCTGACCGCCGGACACTTCTTCCCACACGGTTTTTGAATTGTCCATGCTGTCGCGGAACTGATCGACCGAGGCCAGCTTGACGGTGTCGCCCAGCACGATGCTGCCGGAGTCAGGCTGTTCCTGGCCGGACATCATGCGGAACAGCGTGGATTTACCCGCGCCGTTCGGGCCGATGATGCCGACGATGGCGCCTTTCGGCACCGAGAAGGAGAGGCCGTCGATCAGTACGCGGTCGCCGTAAGACTTGCGCAGGTTGCTGATTTCAAGAACCTTATCACCCAGGCGTGCGCCAGGCGGAATAAAGAGTTCGTTGGTCTCGTTACGTTTTTGGTATTCGGTGTTGTTCAGCTCTTCAAAGCGCGCCAGACGGGCCTTGCCCTTGGACTGACGGCCTTTGGCGCCCTGACGCACCCACTCCAGCTCTTTCTCGATCGACTTGCGGCGAGCGGCTTCGGCGGAGGCTTCCTGCGCCAGGCGTGCGTCTTTCTGCTCCAGCCAGGAAGAGTAGTTGCCTTCCCATGGGATGCCTTCGCCGCGGTCCAGCTCGAGGATCCAGCCGGCGACGTTGTCGAGGAAGTAACGGTCGTGCGTGATCGCCACGACTGTGCCTTCGAAGTCGTGCAGGAAGCGTTCCAGCCAGGCCACGGACTCGGCGTCCAGGTGGTTGGTCGGTTCGTCCAGCAGCAGCATGTCCGGTTTTTCCAGCAGCAGGCGGCACAGCGCCACGCGGCGGCGTTCACCGCCGGACAGGTTGGCGATTTTCGCGTCCCACTCCGGCAGGCGCAGCGCATCGGCGGCGCGCTCCAGCTGGGCGTTCAGGTTGTGGCCGTCGTGGGCCTGGATGATCTCTTCCAGGCGGCCCTGCTCGGCGGCCAGCTTGTCGAAGTCGGCGCCTTCTTCCGCGTACAGCGCGTACACTTCATCCAGGCGTTTCAGCGCGCCGACCACTTCCGCCAGCGCTTCTTCTACCGACTCGCGAACGGTATGTTCCAGGTTAAGCTGAGGTTCCTGCGGCAGGTAACCGATCTTGATCCCCGGCTGCGGGCGCGCTTCCCCTTCGATATCGGTATCGATGCCGGCCATGATGCGCAGCAGGGTGGATTTACCGGCGCCGTTCAGGCCCAGCACGCCGATTTTGGCGCCGGGGAAGAAGCTCAGGGAGATGTTTTTCAGAATGTGACGCTTCGGCGGAACCACTTTGCCGACGCGATGCATGGTATAGACGTATTGAGCCACGTTGCTCTTAGCCTCTCTATATCAGTTTTTATAGGATGTCTGGCTGCGGAGTGTAGCCCGTTTCAAGCGAGGATCCCAGCCGGTAGCTAAGTATAACCCTTTATGCGCCCATCCAGGCGCATAAAGGGGGAGGTGTTATGGCGTGACGACGATCGCGACGCGGCGGTTTTCCGCGCGGCCGCTGGAGGTGCGGTTGTCGGCGACCGGATCGCGTTTGCCCATGCCGCGGGTTTCAATATTGGCGCGCGGAATGCCTACGCTGGCCAGCAGGTCAGCCACCGCATCGGCGCGGCGCAGGGAAAGCTGGTCGTTATAGCCGTCTTCACCGTAGTTGTCGGTATGACCGTCCAGACGGAACTTGGTGATGCCGACGCTCAGCAGCGCGCGGCCCATCTTTTGCACCGTCTCGGTGCTTTCAGGGTTCAGTTTGCCGATGTTGTTGCCGAACAGCACCTTGTCGGACAGGCCGAACTCCCAGCCGTTATCCGTCAGCTTGAACCCTTGCGACTGCAGCAGCGCTACCTGTTCTGGCGTCAGGCCCTGCGGTTTGCTCTGGCAGCCGGCCAGCGCCAGCAGGGCGATAAACATCATCGTCAACAGTGAGAAACGGCGTTTTAGTGTTTGCTGTATCATAATCAAATCCCTAGTTTAAGTTTTATGGCCGGGGGGCTTATTTATGTATTGCCAGCCGCCAGCCTCCGTTATAACGATGCTTTGCTTGATACATCGCATCGTCAGCTTCGTGCAAAAGCCCCTGAGGCGTTGCCGCGTGATCGGGGTAAAGTGCAATGCCGATGCTCAGAGAGGTCGTCACCGCCTCGTCGTTCGGCAAAATTATCGGTTGTGTCATGCAGTCGATAATATTATCGGCGATCTGCAACACATCTTCCGTACAGTGGATCGGCGCCAGCAGCACGGCAAACTCATCCCCTCCCAGCCGCGCCACCAAATCGGTCTCGCGCAGCTGCGCGCGAATGCGCCCGGCGATGGTGGTGAGCACCGCGTCGCCTGCGGCATGGCCGTAGCTGTCGTTCACCTCCTTGAAGCGGTCGCCGTCGATAAACAGCACCGCCAGTTTTTCCGTCGGTGCGGTATCTCCCAGAGCGCGGCTTAGCCGGCCCTCGAAGAAGGCGCGGTTCGGCAGCCCGGTCAGGCTGTCGTGCGTCGCCCGGTGGGTCAGCGAGTCGTTTTCCTGTTTCAGATGGGCCTGCCAGGCCTCCAGTTCGTCGAGCAGCCCGTTGAAGTCGCTGCTCAGTTCATGCAGTTCGGCGATCGGCGCCGAAGGCACCCGCAGGCCGAAGGCGCGATCGCGGCGCACCGCGTGCGCCACGTTGGCGATATCATCCAGCGAGCTGACGATGCCGACCAGCATCCGGCGGGACAACACCAGCGCGCACAGGGTACTGAGCATCAGGCAGGCTATCATGCCCACCATGCCGCGCAGCAGAAAACGCAGCAGGCTGCCGCCGTGGCCGCTCAGCCATACCTTGCCAACCTGCTTGCCCTCGTGGGAGATGGGCAACACCACCGGCTCCGGCAACGCCCAATGGGCGACAACCTGCTCCATGCCGTGCAGCGGGCCGTCTTTGGGATGGCGCCAACTGGCCAGCACCTTGCCGTTGTTATCCAGGATCCTGGCTTCCGACACCTCTTCGTTGGACGCGATCAGCATTAGGGCTTCGCGTGCGGCGCTGCGGTCTTCAAACACCACGGCGGCCTCGACGGTATAGCTGATGGAGCGCGCGATCAGGTGCAGGTTGTGGTTGGCATAGGCGCGCAGCGCAAACAGCGCCACCAGCGTCAGAAAAATGCCGGCGGTGCCCACGGCGATCAGCGCCAGGCCAATATGCACCCGCTGCAACACCCGGCCCAGCGTAGGACGCGAATTGCCGGAGCGGTTTCTGCGCAGCAGCCTCATAGCGGCGGCGCCTGTTTGCGTGCCAGCTGCAGCACGTTAGGGTGAACGCGCACCCCGCTGCGCGCCAGAGCATCCAGGTTGACCTTGAAGCTGGCCAGATCGCCGTCGATCTGCAGGCAAAAAGCGCTGCCGGCAGAACATTCGATATCGTCCTCGCTGATGGTGAGGATGGCGTGGCCGGAAAGGCGCTGCATAAGATTCTGCCTTTGTGCGGGGGTGAGTTCCCCGAGATAGACCACGTCGCAGCTGGTACCCAGCAGCGGGCTGTCAAAGGGCACGTGCTCGGCCTTGATCGGGCGGGGAGCGCTGAGCAGAACAGGATCGAACAAGCCCTCGGCGTAGTGGGGCGAGGCGGTGACGCACAGCCGGATAGGATTAGGGTCATTGGACCAACGCGCATAGCTGATAATGCCCACCACGACGGTGGTTACCGCATGAATACGCTTTTGGTAGGGGTCGCCGGTGCCGGGGCGGGCATACCCAGGGAAAGCCAGCAAGATCAGCAGGACGACTAACAGGCGGCCGGAATTCGGGCGTGCGCCAAGGAAAGCCAGCCATGAGCTTTTTGCGCAACACGCCAATATAGCGGCATTTTTTGCCATCTTCATTTGCCATTCCTGCCTGGGGTCGCCGCCCGCAGGCGGTGACCTAACAATGAGATATCTGGCCCGGCCGAAGGGGTAATCGTCTTGCTGAAAACTGTCGTTCGCACTGTTTAATGAACACTATCTAACCCATAACTGGCGCGGATTGTATTATAAGATGCATCAGTTGCGCGCTTTACGAGCCGTTTTCTCGGAATTATCCTACTTCTTTTTTGACAGTATAAAAATGCCTTGCAAGGTTTGCCACCGCTTTTCGGAAAAGTTGGCGCGTTTGGCGAGGCGTCCGGCAATTTGCGCAACACGGATTATTTTTATTCTCAATCCTTATATAATTCGGATGCTAATAATTGAAAATTATTTCAGTGAATTATTCATCGGCACGTAAATAATAATATCGCCGTAATTTGTCAGCGAAGGTAAACGTTTTTTACCTGCCCCCATCGTGGCGATACACTTCTTCTTCTACAGTATTGAATGGATAAGCGTTTGCGCTGTCTATGATAGATATCTGCGTCCGGGCCCAGGGCCCGGCTTTATTTTGCCCTGTGGCGCCCAGGCGCGGCAGGTGACTCCCGGGGCATTGGGCTCATCCATCCGCTGGCCGCTGAGGCAGCGCGGCAGGGGAATGAGCCGGCTCCCGGCAGCATAACCAGCGAGGAAACAGCAAGTATGGTCAAGGTAGACAAACGGCGGATTTTGGCGGTGGGACTGTGCCTGACGGCGTTTTCCGGCGCCGCGCTGGCGGATTCCCTGGATGCCCAGCGCCAGCGTTACCAGCAGATCAAACAGGCGTGGGACAGCAACCAAATGAGCGTGGTGGCGCAGCTGATGCCGACGTTGCGCGATTACCCGCTTTATCCTTATCTGCAGTACCGCGCGCTGACGCAGGATCTCAGCCAGGCCGGGTTCTCGGAAGTGAACGATTTTATCAAGCAAAATCCGACGCTGCCGCCGGCGAAATCGCTGGCGCCGCGCTTCGTCAATGAGCTGGCGCGCCGGGAAGACTGGCGCACCCTGCTGGCGTTCAGCCCGCAGGCCCCCAAACCGGTGGCGGCGCGCTGCAACTATTATTACGCCAAATGGACGACCGGTGACCAGCAGGCGGCCTGGAACGGCGCCGATGAGCTGTGGATGAGCGGCAAAACGCTGCCGGGCGCCTGCGACAAGCTGTTTGGCGTTTGGCAGGGGGCGGGCAAGCAAACGCCGCTGAACACCCTTGAGCGCATGAAGCTGGGGCTGAAAGAGGGCAACAGCGTGTTGGTCAACAGCCTGTATCGCCAGCTGCCGTCGGAATACCAGACCATGGGCGATGCCCTGGTGCGCCTGCAGAATGACCCGGGCACGGTAGAGGCCTTCGCCCGCAGCGTGGGGCCGACCGATTTTACCCGCGCCGCCGCCGCCATCGCCTTTGAGCGCCTGGCACGGCAGGATGCGGAAAACGCCCGGGCGATGATCCCGACTATCGCCCGGCTGCAAAAGATGAGCGACAGCGAACGGTTGGGGCTGGAAGAGGCGGTGGCGTGGCGCCTGATGGGCAGCGACGCCACCTATGAACAGACCCAGTGGCGCGATCGGGTGATCTTGCGCAGCCAGTCGCCGGCGCTGCTGGAGCGGCGGGTGCGCATGGCGCTCGGCAACGGCGATCGGCAGGGCGTGGCCACCTGGCTGGATCGCCTGCCGGCGGAGTCGCGCAATAAGGATGAGTGGCGCTACTGGCGCGCCAGCATGCTGCTGGACGAGGGCAAGCGCAGCGAAGGTGAGGCTATCTTGCGCAGCCTGATGACCGAGCGCGGTTTCTACCCGATGGTGGCGGCGCAAAAGCTGAACGCCACCTATCCGGTGATGGTGGCGGTGGCGGCCAAGCCGCGCGCCTCGCTGGTGGACGGCCCGGAAATCGCCCGGGTGCGGGAGCTGATGTATTGGAATATGGATAACCTGGCGCGCAGCGAGTGGAGCTCGTTTGTCGCCAGCCGCAGCCGGCCTGAGCAAGAGGCGCTGGCTCGTTACGCCTTCGAGCAGAAATGGGCCGATCTCAGCGTGCAGGCGACCATTGTCGGCAAACTGTGGGATCATTTGGAAGAGCGTTTCCCGGTCGCCTGGCCGCAGGAGTTCCGCCGCGCCACCGATGACAAGGGGATAACGCCGAGCTATGCGATGGCGATCGCCCGCCAGGAGAGCGCCTGGAACCCGAAAGCGCAGTCGCCGGTGGGCGCCAGCGGGCTGATGCAGGTGATGCCGCGCACCGCGCAGCATACGGTGCAGATGTTCAATATTCCGGGTTATGCGGGCCCGAGCCAGCTGCTCGATCCGCAGACCAACATCACCATCGGCACCAGCTATCTGGAGTACGTTTACCAGCAGTTCGGCCGCAACCGCATCTTGTCCACGGCGGCCTACAACGCCGGCCCGTCGCGGGTGAATACCTGGCTGGGCAACAGCGCGGGGCGGGTCGATCCGGTGGCGTTCGTTGAGAGCATCCCGTTCTCTGAAACCCGTTCCTACGTCAAGAACGTGCTGGCATACGACGCGTTTTACCGCTACCTGACGCACCGGCCTGCCAAAGTGCTGACCGATGCCGAGTGGCAGCGGCGTTATTGATTTTTGGCGCCCTATGGTATGCTGCTGTACTAGTTAAATAGTATGGTGGCTGCCATGACGCAATTATCGCTAAACGACCCCGCTCTTTCAGAACAAGGCAATGAGGATTGGCTGCGCTTCGTTGCGCTGCTGCAAAATTCGTTCGCTCAAGATTTGCATCAGCCGTTGATGCAGCTGATGCTGACGCCGGATGAACGCACCGCGCTGGGTACGCGGGTGCGGATCATCCAGGAGCTGATGCGCGGCGAAATGAGCCAGCGCGAACTGAAAAATGAGCTGGGGGCGGGAATAGCCACCATCACCCGGGGTTCGAACAGCCTGAAAGCGGCCTCGCCGGCGTTGAAACAGTGGCTGGAACAGCAGTTGCTGGACGGCGCGCAATAGCGTGCGTTATTGGTTGTGCTGTTGGTAAATCGGATTGTGGAACGGCACCAGCGCCAGCAGCAAGGCCTGATGGTAAACGCTGGTGCGGCTCAGGCGGCCATCGGTAAAGATGCCGATCGCGCCGCCCTGGCGCTTCACTTCGGCGTTGCCGGTGATGTCGGCCATTTCGCTGCCCAGTTCGCGGCCGGCGCGAATACCCTGTAAAATGGTTTCGGGCAGCATCAGGCTGGCGGAACGTGACTCACCGCGGGTATGCGGATTTTCTATCGTCATCCAGGCGAAGGTCATGTTTTCTTCAATTCCGGCTTCGACGCCGACCCAAAAATCGGCTTCCGGCCGCACCTGACGCGCTTCCATCACCCGCTGGCGCGCGCCGGTGCGGGTTTCGTGGTTGCCTATCGGTTGCAGCGAAACGCCGCTGGCGACGTCGACGGATTCAATGCGGCATTGGCCTGCGCCAAAGGCGTCGTCGAAGGCCAATTGAATAGCCTTGATCTTTGCCGGGTTGGTAGTTGCAGCGACAACATGGTACATAACGGGTTCAACATCCTTCTATCCGATACGCCGGGCGATTGCGCAAGCGGCCGCCGGGCGGAGATAAACTCAAGTTTCACGCAGTATAACGGAAAACAAAAATGTTACAGGTATACCTCGTTCGCCATGGCGAAACGGAGTGGAATGCGGCTCGCCGCATCCAGGGCCAGTCTGACAGCGCGTTAACCGCTATGGGTGAACACCAGGCCCATCTGGTTGCCCGGCGCGTCAGCAAAGAGGGCATCACGCACGTTATCACCAGCGATCTGGGGCGCACCCGCCGCACCGCGCAAATCATCGCAGACGCCTGCGGCTGCGAAGTGATTAACGATCCGCGTTTGCGTGAATTGCATATGGGGGTGCTGGAGGAGCGCCTGATCGACAGCCTGACGCCGCAGGAAGAACAGTGGCGCAAGCAGATGGTCGATGGTACTCCTGACGGCCGCATCCCTCAAGGCGAATCCATGGTCGAGCTGGGCGAACGGATGCGCGCTGCGCTGGAAAGCTGCCTGATGTTGCCGGAAGGCAGCAAACCGCTGATCGTCAGCCATGGTATCGCGTTGGGTTGCCTGATCGGCACGGTGTTGGGGTTGCCGGCTTACGCGGAGCGCCGCCTGCGTTTGCGCAACTGTTCGCTGTCGCGCGTCGATCACCAGCAAAGCCCGTGGCTGGCTTCCGGCTGGATCGTTGAAACCGCGGGCGATGTCACGCACCTGGACATGCCCGCGTTGGACGAACTGCAGCGTTAACGACGAATCGGGATCAGATAGTCGCAGTTGATCTCGGTTGGCGGCTGGGGTGGCCGCCGGTCGCCCTTCGGATAAAAGCGCTCGATGTCGTGCCCCTTGCGGCGCGTCAGCTTGAGCGTCGGCAGGCAGGTGCCATAGACCATCAGGATAAACTCCTGCAGGCCGGACGTCGGCCCCTCGTAGCTGAACATGGCATACTCGCCGCCCTGCAGCACCAGCGGTTGACCTTCCTGCACTTTCTCCGGCACGTGATGCGGCTCCAGCGCCGTGGTGTACAGCACTTCCTGCTCATCGTCCTTTTCGGGGCTCGGATGTGAATGGTGCAGCCCGTAAAGCACCGGCGGCAGCGTTTCGGCCTCGCCCAGGTACTGGCGCCAGAACTGCGAACGCAGCTCGGTGCGGAATGTGGAGATCTGTTCCAGCGTACAGGAGTAGCTTTGCGTCAGGCCGATCAGATGCTGCTCCGGCAAGGTGACGAATTCCGGCTGCGGCAGGGTAAAGGCCCCCAGACGGATGGGCGGGCAGATACCGAATGAATTCCAGTCTTCGGCGCGGCGATACAGTGCCGGCGTTTGCGCAAACTGTTTCTTGAATGCGCGTGTGAAGGTCTGCTGCGAGTCGAAGCGGTACTGCAGGGCGATATCCAGAATGGGCCGGCTGGTGAGGCGCAGCGCCACGGCAGCCTTGGACAGCCTTCTGGCCCGGATGTAAGCGCCGATGGCGTTACCGGTAATATCTTTGAACATCCGTTGCAGATGCCATTTGGAGTAGCCCGCTTTCGCCGCTACGTTATCCAGCGACAAAGGTTGGTCCAAATGGCTTTCCAGCCAGCTAAGCAGATCACGAATGATACCGGCTTGATCCATAGATCTTCCTCGTAGAGCTTTAGGGTAGGAACCCGAACTGTTGATTCATCACGCTGGTGCTTGCGCTATCAGACCGATCCATGAGCCATTATGCGTTGCACTCTTTGCCTCTTACTACGCGCGTTGCGCTAGAGTTGGATTGGGGCACACCTGGGTGGGCGCAAAGAAAATAACGACGCCGCATAATAGCAATTTTTTTCCTCCGCGACTCTCAAAGATTTTTTCTACGCGTTGTGCTAAAACGGGCGGTGCGGACCAGAAAAATACCGATTCTGTGAGCTAAAACATAAATAATTTTGATCGCCGAGGCTGTTTTTGCAGGCCGGTTTTTGTTGGAGTTAAGTAAATGAAAAAAGGATGGATATTTTTGTTTGGTTTAGTTTGCGCAACGGTAAACAGCGCGCAGGCGGAACAGGTAGGGTCCGTTGATACTGTGTTTAAACTCTTTGGCCCGGACCACAAAATCGTGGTGGAAGCCTTCGACGATCCGGACGTTAAAAATGTAACTTGTTATATCAGCCGCGCCAAAACCGGCGGCATCAAAGGCGGGTTGGGATTGGCGGAGGATACCGCCGATGCGGCCATTTCCTGCCAACAGGTAGGGCCGATCGCGCTGAGCGACAAGATCAAGACCGGCAAGGCGGAGGGCACGGTGGTGTTCCAAAAGCGCACATCGCTGGTATTCAAGAAGCTGCAGGTCGTGCGTTTTTATGATGCCAAACGCAATGCGCTGGTGTATCTGAGCTACTCCGATCGGGTGGTCGACGGTTCACCGAAGAACGCCCTGAGCGCGGTGCCGATCATCCCCTGGGGTGAAGCCAAATAAAAAAACGGGGTTCAGCATGCTGAACCCCGTTCGTTTTGCAGCGGGAAAATTACTCTTCCAGATCGCCGCAGAAGCGGTAGCCTTCGCCGTGAATGGTGGCGATGATTTCCGGCGTGTCCGGCGTCGATTCGAAATGCTTGCGAATGCGGCGGATGGTCACGTCAACGGTGCGGTCATGCGGCTTCAGCTCGCGCCCGGTCATTTTCTTCAGCAGTTCGCCGCGGGACTGGATCTTGCCCGGGTTTTCGCAGAAGTGCAGCATGGCGCGGAATTCACTGCGCGGCAGCTTGTACTGTTCACCGGTCGGGCTAACCAGCGAGCGGCTGTTGATGTCCAGCTCCCAGCCGTTGAACTTGTAGCTCTCAACCAGGCGGCGCTCTTCGCCGACGCTGCCCAGGTTCATGGTGCGCGACAGCAGGTTGCGGGCGCGAATGGTCAATTCACGCGGATTGAACGGTTTGGTGATGTAATCGTCGGCGCCGATTTCCAGGCCGAGGATCTTATCGACTTCGTTATCGCGGCCGGTCAGGAACATCAGCGCGACGCTGGCCTGCTCGCGCAATTCGCGCGCCAGCAGCAGGCCGTTTTTGCCTGGCAGATTGATGTCCATGATGACCAAATTGATATCATTTTCAGACAGGATATTGTGCATCTCTGCACCATCATTGGCTTCATGAACAATGTAGCCTTCCGCCTCGAAAATGCTCTTCAGGGTGTTACGAGTGACTAACTCGTCTTCGACAATCAGAATGTGCGGGGTCTGCATATTTGCTACCTAAAATTGCCAACAAAATAGAAAATAGGAAGTACAGAAGTCTTTGTTTTCTCAGAGGAGGGCAGAGTTCGCGCCGCGTTCCCTCTTACCAAATGACTAAAGTACGTAAACTCGTTCTTGATGCGCTTTCCATCTCATGTCAACAAGATCGCTAGCTTGGTGGGGATGCTACTCCCTACAACCCCAAAGGTGCCAAAACGGCGCATATCCTAACCCTATTAACAGCAATATAACAGCGCGTGCCGAATTCATCACCCAACAAAACTACGGTTTGTTGACATATATCAAATTCAATTGTAGCACGTTAACAGATTTGTGAAAAACACTTACAGATATGCCAGCTTAAGTCACAGAAGCTTAAATTCTGTGAACGATTCAGCATCGCCGGGCCCGATAGGGTACAATTAACCGCTTATTGCTCGGTACGCTTTTTTAACATGTTGATTAATAAAGACAGTAAAACATAAGCGATAATAATGTCCATTACGTAAGGTTTATTCGGCCAATAACCTGTTTAATGTTGTTTGTAGCAATTAAGGCTTTCTTTGTTGCGCAATTGTAAATATAAGCGGGCTGTGCTGAACAGTCAAAATCGCGATCCCTTTTCCGTGGAGTATTGATGCAGCTTCATATTGTTTTAGTCGCGCCGGCCCGGCCGGAAAACGTCGGCGCCGCAGCGCGGGCGATGAAAACCATGGGCTTTACTTCGTTGCGCATCGTCGACAGCGAAGCGCACCTGCAGCCGGCGGCGCGATGGGTGGCGCACGGCGCCGGAGAGATCCTCGACGGCGTGCAAACCTTCGCCACGTTGGCGCAGGCGCTGGCGGATGTCGATTTCACCGTCGCCACCACCGCCCGCAGCCGCGCGCGCTTTCACTATTACTGCACGCCGCCGCAGCTGCTGGAGCAACTGACCGAACGGCGGCAGTGGGTGGGCCAGGCGGCTCTGGTGTTCGGCCGCGAAGACTCCGGCCTGAGCAACGAAGAGCTGGAGCTGGCGGATTTGCTCACCGGCGTGCCGATGCAGGCGGACTACCCTTCGCTGAACCTCGGCCAGGCGGTGATGGTGTATTGCTACCAGCTGGCGCAGTTGATGAACGTCAGCGCGCCGCAGGAACCCGTGGCCAATGCCGGCCAGCTCAATGCGCTGCGTCAACGCGCCGAGGGATTGCTGAGCGCGTTGGGGGTGAGCGACGATCAAAAATTGCGCGATTGGCTGCACCAGCGGCTTGGCGCGCTGCAGCAACGGGATACGGCCATGCTGCACACTTTATTGCACGACATCGAAAAAAAACTCACCAAGTGATCCCCACATGCCCCGGCGGTTATGTAGTGTGATTCACTGCAAAACCGCCGGCAGGCCGTTTTTTTGTTCTGACATTTCGCTTTTCCGCTGTTGCATTGCCCAATTGCGCCGCTGGACAGGAAATAAGCAAAAAAAAGAAATAATTTGACTTGGGATAGCGATTGCTTTAACCAATAGAGGGGACAGAGTATTTAATGAGACAGACAGACGCCATGCGACACATCAGCCTGAACACAACAATTATTACCACCACCGATACCACAGGTAACGGGGCGGGCTGACGCGTACAGGAAACACAGAAAAAAGCCCGCACCTAACCAGTGCGGGCTTTTTTTTCGGCTTAAATTCGGGAGAGATCATAAATGCGAGTGCTGAAATTTGGCGGAACCTCGGTAGCGAATGCGGAACGTTTTCTGCGCGTTGCCGACATCATGGAAAGTAACGCCCGTCAGGGACAGGTGGCCACGGTATTGTCCGCGCCCGCTAAAATCACCAACCATCTGGTGGCGATGATTGAAAAAACGGTAGCGGGTCAGGATATTCTGCCGAATATGAGCGACGCCGAACGCATCTTTGCCGATCTGTTGAGCGGCCTGGCTCAGGCCCTGCCGGGCTTTGAACTCGAGCGCCTGAAAAGCCTGGTCGATCAGGAATTCGCCCAGCTCAAGCAGGTGCTGCACGGGGTGGCGCTGTTGGGGCAATGCCCGGACAGCGTAAACGCCGCAATCATCTGCCGCGGCGAAAAACTCTCCATCGCTATCATGGAGGGCGTGTTCCAGGCCAAGGGTTTCCCGGTAACGGTGATCAACCCGGTGGAGAAGTTGCTGGCGCAGGGCCATTACCTGGAGTCCACGGTGGATATCGCCGAGTCCACGCTGCGTATCGCCGCGGCGGCGATCCCGGCCGACCACATCGTGCTGATGGCCGGCTTTACCGCCGGCAACGATAAAGGCGAACTGGTGGTGCTGGGGCGCAACGGCTCCGACTATTCCGCCGCGGTGCTGGCCGCCTGCCTGCGCGCCGACTGTTGCGAAATATGGACCGACGTCGACGGCGTTTATACCTGCGACCCGCGTACCGTACCGGACGCCAGGTTGCTGAAATCGATGTCCTACCAGGAGGCGATGGAACTGTCCTATTTCGGCGCCAAAGTTCTCCATCCCCGCACCATCGCCCCCATCGCCCAGTTCCAAATCCCTTGCCTGATCAAAAACACCGCCAATCCGCAGGCCCCCGGCACGCTGATCGGCGGGGAAAGCGTGGATGAAACCATGCCGGTGAAGGGCATCACCAACCTGAACAACATGGCGATGATCAACGTCTCCGGCCCAGGCATGAAGGGCATGGTCGGCATGGCCGCCCGGGTGTTCGCCGTGATGTCGCGCGCCGGCATCTCGGTGGTGCTGATCACCCAGTCCTCTTCCGAATACAGCATCAGCTTCTGCGTGCCGCAAAATGAGCTGCTGCGCGCGCGCCGGGCGCTGGAAGACGAATTCTATCTGGAGCTGAAAGACGGCGTGCTGGAGCCGCTGGACGTGATGGAGAAGCTGGCCGTCATCTCGGTGGTCGGCGACGGCATGCGCACGCTGCGCGGCATCTCCGCCCGCTTCTTCTCTGCGCTGGCGCGCGCCAACATCAATATCGTCGCCATTGCCCAGGGCTCTTCCGAACGCTCCATTTCAGTGGTGGTCAGCAATGATTCCGCCACCACCGGCGTGCGCGTCAGCCACCAAATGCTGTTCAACACCGATCAGGTGATCGAGGTGTTCGTTATCGGCGTCGGCGGCGTCGGCGGCGCCTTGATCGAACAAATTTATCGCCAGCAACCCTGGCTGAAGCAGAAACATATCGACCTGCGGGTATGCGGCATCGCCAACTCGCGCGCCATGCTGACCAACGTGCACGGCATTGCGCTGGAAAGCTGGCGCGACGAGCTGGCGGGCGCGCAGGAGCCGTTCAACCTCGGCCGCCTGATCCGCCTGGTGAAGGAGTACCATCTGCTGAACCCGGTGATCGTCGACTGCACCTCCAGCCAGGCGGTGGCCGATCAGTATGCGGATTTCCTGGCCGACGGTTTCCACGTGGTGACGCCGAACAAGAAGGCCAACACCTCGTCGATGAACTATTATCAACAGCTACGCACCGCAGCCGCCGGCTCGCGCCGTAAGTTCCTGTACGACACCAACGTCGGCGCCGGTTTGCCGGTGATCGAAAACCTGCAAAACCTGCTGAACGCCGGCGATGAGCTGACGCGTTTTTCCGGCATTCTGTCCGGTTCGCTGTCGTTTATCTTCGGCAAGCTGGACGAAGGCATGTCGCTGTCGGCGGCCACCCAACAGGCCAAGGCCAACGGCTATACCGAGCCGGATCCGCGTGACGATCTGTCCGGCATGGACGTCGCCCGCAAGCTGCTGATCCTGGCGCGCGAAGCCGGTTACAAGCTGGAGCTGAGCGATATCGAGGTTGAATCGGTGCTGCCGCCGTCGTTCGATTCTTCCGGCGACGTGGCAAGCTTTATGGCGCGCCTGCCCGAGCTGGACAAGGAGTTTGCCCGCAACGTGGCCAACGCCGCTGAACAGGGCAAGGTGCTGCGCTACGTCGGGGTGATTGAAGACGGGCGCTGCCAGGTGCGCATCGATGCGGTCGATGGCAACGATCCCTTGTATAAAGTGAAGAACGGCGAGAACGCACTGGCCTTCTACAGCCGTTATTATCAGCCGCTGCCGTTGGTGCTGCGCGGCTATGGCGCCGGTAACGATGTGACCGCGGCGGGCGTATTCGCCGATCTGCTGCGCACACTGTCATGGAAGTTGGGAGTTTAATATGGTTAAGGTGTATGCACCGGCCTCGATTGGCAACGTCAGCGTCGGTTTTGACGTGCTGGGCGCGGCGGTTTCGCCGATCGACGGCACCCTGCTGGGCGACTGCGTCAGCGTTGAAGCCGCCGACGCGTTCAGCCTGCAGAACGCCGGCCGCTTCGTCAGCAAGCTGCCGGACGATCCGAAAGAAAACATTGTCTACCAGTGCTGGGAGCGCTTTTGCCAGGAGATTGGCCGCGAGATCCCGGTAGCGATGCGGCTGGAGAAAAACATGCCGATCGGTTCGGGGCTTGGCTCCAGCGCCTGCTCGGTGGTCGCCGGCCTGATGGCGATGAACGAGTTCTGCGATCGGCCGCTGGACAAAATGACCCTGCTTGGCCTGATGGGCGAGCTGGAAGGGCGCATTTCCGGCAGCGTGCATTACGACAATGTCGCCCCTTGCTACCTGGGCGGCCTGCAGCTGATGCTGGAAGAAGAAGGCTTCATCAGCCAGGAAGTGCCATGCTTTAACGACTGGCTGTGGGTGATGGCCTACCCGGGCATCAAGGTCTCCACCGCCGAAGCGCGCGCAATCTTGCCCGCACAGTACCGTCGTCAGGACTGCATCAGCCATGGCCGTTATCTGGCGGGCTTTATCCACGCCTGCCACACCCGGCAACCGCAGCTGGCCGCCAAGCTGATGCAGGACGTGATCGCCGAACCGTACCGCACCCGCCTGCTGCCGGGCTTTGCCGAAGCGCGCAAGGCCGCGCAGAGCATCGGCGCGCTGGCTTGCGGTATCTCCGGCTCCGGCCCGACGCTGTTCGCCGTGTGCAACGACGGCGCCACCGCGCAACGCATGGCCGACTGGCTGACGAATCACTATCTGCAAAACGACGAAGGTTTTGTTCATATTTGCCGTCTGGATACCGCAGGCGCACGACTACTGGGATAACGCATGAAACTGTACAACCTTAAGGATCACAACGAGCAGGTCAGCTTCGCGCAGGCGATCAAACAGGGCCTGGGCAAGCAGCAGGGGCTGTTTTTCCCGCTGGATCTGCCGGAGTTCGAACTGACTGAAATCGACCATCTGCTGGAGCAGGACTTTGTCACCCGCAGCAGCCGCATTCTGTCGGCGTTTATCGGCGACGAAGTGTCTGAAGAGGCGCTGCATAAGCGCGTGAAGGCCGCATTCGAGTTCCCGGCGCCGGTGGCGCAGGTGGAAGATGACGTAGCCTGCCTGGAGCTGTTCCACGGCCCGACGCTGGCGTTCAAGGACTTCGGCGGCCGTTTCATGGCGCAGATGTTGGCGGAAGTGGCCGGCGATCAGCCGGTGACCATCCTGACCGCCACTTCCGGCGACACCGGTGCCGCCGTGGCGCACGCCTTCTACGGCCTGAAGAACGTGCGCGTGGTCATTCTTTATCCGCAGGGCAAAATCAGCCCGCTGCAGGAAAAACTGTTCTGCACCCTGGGCGGCAATATCCACACCGTGGCGATCGACGGCGACTTCGATGCCTGCCAGGCGCTGGTGAAACAGGCGTTTGACGATGCGGAGCTGAAAGAGGCGCTGCACCTGAACTCGGCTAACTCGATCAACATCAGCCGCCTGCTGGCGCAGATTTGCTACTACTTCGAGGCGGTGGCGCAGCTGCCGCAGGAAGCGCGCAATCAGCTGGTGATTTCGGTGCCGAGCGGCAACTTCGGCGATCTGACCGCCGGCCTGCTGGCGAAATCGCTGGGCCTGCCGGTAAAACGCTTTATCGCCGCCACCAATGCCAACGACACCGTGCCGCGCTTTTTGACCAACGGCCAATGGCAGCCGCACGCCACCGTGGCGACGCTGTCCAACGCCATGGACGTCAGCCAGCCGAACAACTGGCCGCGGGTGGAAGAGCTGTTCCGCCGCAAAATCTGGCAGTTGAAAGAGCTGGGCCACGCGGCGGTGAGCGACGAAACCACCAAGGATACGATGCGCGAGCTGGCCGAGCTGGGCTATGTTTCAGAACCGCATGCGGCGATTGCCTACCGCGCGTTGCGCGATCAGCTGCAGGAAGGGGAGTTCGGCCTGTTCCTCGGCACCGCGCATCCGGCCAAGTTTAAAGAGAGCGTGGAAGCGATCCTCGGCCAGGAGCTGCCGCTGCCGAAGGCGCTGGCGCTGCGGGCCGATTTGCCGCTGCTGTCCCACAGCCTGCCGGCCGGCTTCGGCGAACTGCGCAAGTTCCTGATGGCGCTGCCTGCCTGAATCCCTGAGCCATAATGAAAAAGCCGTCTTGCGACGGCTTTTTTTATTGCCGTTCGGGGCGTTTGAACACCAGCTCGTTGCCCTGTGAGCCCGCTTCGTCGAAGGCGTAACCTTCCAGATTGAAATCCGCCAGCTGGTCGCTGCGCGTCAGGCGGTTCTTGATGATAAAACGGCTCATTAGCCCGCGCGCCTTCTTGGCGTAGAAGCTGATCACTTTGTATTTGCCGTTCTTCTCATCGAGGAACACCGGCTTGAGCAGCGTGCCGTGCAGCTTGGCCGGCTTCACCGACCTGAAGTACTCGTCGGAAGCCAGGTTCACCACCACGTCGTCCCCCTGCTGCGCCAGCGCTTCGTTCAGCTTTTTGGTGATGTGATCGCCCCAGAAGCTGTACAGATCCTTGCCTTTGGCGTTTTCCAGCTTGATGCCCATCTCCAGCCGGTAAGGCATCATCAGATCGAGCGGGCGCAACACGCCGTACAGGCCGGAAAGCATGCGCAGGTGCTGTTGGGCGAAATCGAAGTCGGCTTCGCTGAAGTCGTGCGCCTGCAGGCCGGTATAGACATCGCCCTTAAACGCCAGCAGCGCCTGGCGGGCGTTGTCCGGGGTGAATTTGGGCTGCCAGTCGCTAAAGCGCGCGGCATTCAGCCCGGCCAGCTTGTCGCTGATGCTCATCAGGCTGGAAATTTGCGCCGGCGTCAGCGTGCGGCAGATTTTGATAAGCGCCTTCGACTTATCCAGCAGCTCAGGTTGCGTGAAGCGTTCTGTCGCCAGCGGGCTTTCATAATCAAGTGTTTTAGCAGGTGAAATAATAACGAGCATGGCCAGATCCTGTTTATCCAAGTGTGGATACTGTAGCAAAAAGCGCGGCAAAAAGGGGCAATTGGTCTGATAGGCGGGGCGCGTGCGGTTCGCGCCCCGCCTATATCAGCGTGGCGGCTGGTGGTGGTCCCAGACGCCGGGCGCCAGCTGCGACTTCAGCTCCGGGTAGCGGCTGACGTCGAAGGTGGGCAATTTGCCGATGCGGCGCTGGTGGTTGTAGTCATCGGCCAGCTTCAACGCCACCCGCGACAGCAGCAGGATCGCCGTCAGGTTGGTGATGGCCATCAGCGCCATTGAGGTATCCGCCATCTTCCACACCAGCGGCAGCTCGGCCAGGGCGCCGAACATCACCATCCCCAGCGCCACGCAGCGGAAAATCAGCAGCCCGCCCGGATGGTTGTGCTCGAGGAACACCAGATTGCTCTCGGCGTAGGCGTAGTTGGCGATGATCGAGGTAAAAGCGAAGAAGAAAATGGCGATGGCGACAAAGGGCGAGCCCCAGCTGCCGACGGCGGCGGACAGCGCCCGCTGGGTCAGGTCGATGCCGCTGACCGGGGCGTCAGGCTGGGCCAGCATGCCGGAAGAGAGAATAATCGCCGCGGTGGCGCTGCAGATGACGATGGTGTCGATGAACACGCCGAGCATTTGCACGTAGCCCTGCGAGGCGGGATGAGGCGGATAAGGGGAGGCGGAGGCCGCCGCATTGGGCGCCGAGCCCATGCCGGCTTCGTTGGAGAACAGCCCGCGCTGCACCCCCTGAGTCATGGCCTGAGAAATGCCGTAACCGACCGCGCCGGCCGCCGCTTCCTGCAGGCCGAAGGCGCTCTTGAACACCAGCATCAGGATGGCCGGCATATGTTCTATGTTGTGGCCAATCACCCAAAACGCCAGCAGCAGGTAGGCCCCGGCCATCAGCGGCACCACCAGCTCCGCCACCCGGGCGATGGAGCGGATGCCGCCGAAGATCACCACGCCGCTGAGCACCGCCAGGCCGATGCCGACGTGCAGCGGTTTCAGGTTGAAGGCGACGGCGGAAGCCTGGGCGATGGAGTTGGCCTGCACGGCGTTGAACACCAGGCCAAAGGCGATTATCAGGAAGATGGAAAACAGCACGCCCATCCAGCGCATGCCCAGCCCTTTTTCCATATAGTAGGCCGGTCCACCGCGATAGCTGCCGCGGTCGTCTTTGGTTTTGTACAGCTGCGCCAATGTGCTTTCGACAAAAGAGGTGGCCATGCCGATAAAGGCCACTACCCACATCCAGAAGATGGCGCCGGGGCCGCCGGCAGTGAGGGCGATAGCCACGCCGGTCAGGTTGCCGGTGCCGACGCGCGCCGCCAGGGTGGTGCACAGCGCCTGGAAAGAGGAGATGCCGGCGCTGTCGCTCTTGTTGCTGTTTTTCAGCACCGAGAACATATGGCTGAAGTGGCGCAGCTGGATAAAGCGCGTGCGCAGCGTAAAGTAAATGCCCGTGCCGAGCAGCAGATAGATCAGTACCGAACCCCACAAGATATTGTTTATAAAATTCATCAGGTCCGTCACAGGATCCCTCCTTCATCGAAATTTAATGCACGCCACACGGCATCCACCCTGGGCGAAAATACATTGGTTCAGTTTTTACAAGAGCTTAGCCGAACAGAGGCCGGCTTTTAGGAATTGAGATTTTTCTCAGATTCTCAAACGAATTGCATCATTTTTTGCGAATTTAACATAATTTCTTCTACCGATAGCACGTTATTGCCTTTTCATCGGCTCGGTAATGACGAAAGATATCAGCGTAAACGGTTGCTCGACCACGGATAAAACAGACGCCGCCAGGCCGCGACTTTCCAGCCTTGCACCGGGCCTTGCGCATGTTATTATCAGGGAAGGGCATGGTTGAACAATGCCAAAAGTTCATGCACAAACGATGAGATAATGCCAACATGACCGATAAATTAACTTCCCTGCGCCAGCTCACCACGGTGGTTGCGGATACGGGCGATATCGCGGCAATGAAGCTGTATCAACCGCAAGACGCCACAACCAACCCTTCGCTGATCCTCAACGCAGCCCAAATTCCTGAATACCGCAAACTGATTGATGAAGCCATCGCCTGGGCGCGCGAGCAGAGCAGCGATCGCGAGCAGCAGATCGCCGACGCCGCCGACAAGCTGGCGGTCAATATCGGTTTGGAAATCCTGAAGCTGGTCCCAGGCCGCATCTCCACCGAAGTGGACGCGCGCCTGTCTTACGACACCGTGGCCAGCGTCGCCAAGGCCAAGCGCCTGATCAAACTGTACAACGAAGCCGGCATCAGCAACGATCGCATCCTGATCAAACTGGCCTCTACCTGGCAGGGCATCCGCGCGGCGGAGCAGCTGGAGAAAGAAGGCATCAACTGTAACCTGACGCTGCTGTTCTCCTTCGCGCAGGCGCGCGCCTGCGCCGAAGCCGGCGTTTACCTGATCTCGCCGTTCGTCGGCCGCATCCTCGACTGGTACAAAGCGAACGGCGACAAGAAAGAGTTCGCGCCGCACGAAGATCCGGGCGTGGTTTCCGTTACCGAGATCTACCAGTACTACAAACAGCACGGTTACAACACCGTGGTGATGGGCGCCAGCTTCCGTAACGTCGGCGAGATCATCGAGCTGGCCGGTTGCGACCGTCTGACCATCGCCCCCGCACTGCTCAAAGAGCTGGCGGAAAGCGAAGGCGCGCTGGAGCGTAAACTGTCTTACACCGGTGAAGTGAAAGCGCGCCCAACCGCGCTGACCGAGCCTGAGTTCTACTGGCAGCACAACCAGGATCCGATGGCGGTTGAGAAACTGACCGACGGCATCCGCAAGTTCGCCGTAGACCAGGGCAAACTGGAAAAAATGATCGCCGACCTGCTGTAATTTCGGCAGTCAGCGCAATAAAAGGCGGCTCAGGCCGCCTTTTTTTATGCCTGCAGATCCTTACGGCAGGCTGACGCCTTATACTTTCAGCATCATTAACAGGGCGGGAGCGAACCTGCCCGGACCCCATCAGGCTGTAGAGGTTACGCATGGACATATTACGTATTGGTTTGGTTTCCGTTTCCGACCGCGCTTCGGGCGGCGTTTACCAGGACAAGGGCATTCCGGCGCTGGAAGAGTGGCTGACGAGCGCGCTGGCGACGCCGTTCAAACTGGAAACCCGCTTGATCCCCGACGAACAGACGCTGATCGAGCATACGCTTTGCGAGCTGGTGGATGAGATGGGCTGCCACCTGGTGCTGACCACCGGCGGCACCGGCCCGGCGCGGCGCGACGTGACCCCGGACGCCACCCTGGCGGTAGCCGATCGCGTGATGCCCGGCTTCGGCGAGCAAATGCGGCAAATCAGCCTACACTATGTGCCAACGGCGATTCTTTCACGCCAGGTGGGCGCGATCCGCAAGCAGGCGCTGATCGTCAACCTGCCCGGGCAGCCGAAGTCAATCAAGGAAACGTTGGAAGGGGTGAGGGATGAGCAGGGCAAGACGGTAGTGCACGGCATTTTCGCCAGCGTGCCTTATTGCATTCAACTGCTCGAAGGGCCTTACGTGGAGACGCAGCCGGCGGTGGTAGCAGCATTTCGCCCGAAGAACGCGCGCCGCGAGATAAACCTCTAAATTTCAGCGATCTGTGAGATTAGCTTCAGTCCGTCTGGTGTGAAAATAATTTGCCGCTATAGTAAGGATTCGTTTACAGAAAGCCTGCGGCTTTTATTTTTACAGCCTTCTCCGACGGTACCCTATGCCTCACGACAATAATCGCCGGTTAAACCGGCAAGACTATAAAACGCTGACGCTGGCCGCGCTGGGCGGCGCGCTGGAGTTTTACGACTTCATCATTTTCGTCTTTTTTGCCGCGGTGGTCGGCGAGCTGTTCTTCCCGGCGGATATGCCCGACTGGCTGCGGCTGGTGCAAACCTTCGGCATCTTCGCCGCCGGCTATCTGGCCCGGCCGCTGGGGGGCATCGTGATGGCGCACTTCGGCGATCTGGTCGGCCGCAAAAAGATGTTTACCCTGAGCATACTGCTGATGGCGCTGCCGACCCTGGCGATGGGCCTGCTGCCAACCTACGCCGGCATCGGCATCGCCGCACCGCTGCTGCTGCTGCTGATGCGCGTGTTGCAGGGGGCGGCGATCGGCGGTGAAGTGCCGGGCGCCTGGGTGTTTGTCGCCGAACACGTGCCGCGCCGCCGCATCGGCTTCGCCTGCGGCACCCTGACTGCCGGGCTGACCGTCGGCATTCTGCTCGGCTCGCTGGTGGCGACGGTCATCAACACCACGCTCAGCCAGCAGACCATCCTCGACGGCGGCTGGCGCATTCCTTTCCTGCTGGGCGGCGTGTTCGGCCTGGTGGCGATGTACCTGCGCCGTTGGCTGCAGGAGACGCCGATCTTCATCGAAATGCAGGCGCGTAAAGCGCTGGCGGAAGAGCTGCCGCTGAAATCGGTGGTGCTCAACCACAAGAAAGAGGTGGCGGTATCGATGCTGCTGACCTGGCTGCTGTCGGCCGGCATCGTGGTGGTGATCCTGATGACGCCGACCTACCTGCAAAAACAGTACGGCATCGCGCCGGCGCTGACGCTGCAGGCCAACAGCATCGCCACTATTATGCTGATCGCCGGTTGCATCATCGCCGGGCTGGCGGCCGATCGCTTTGGCGCCAGCAAAACCCTGATCGTCGGCAGCCTGCTGCTGGCAGGCTGCAGCTGGCTGTTCTATCAAACGGTGGGCGTTCACCCGGAAATGCTGTTCGCCTGCTATGCGCTGGTGGGCTTCAGCGTAGGCGTGGTGGGGGTTGTGCCCTACGTGATGGTGCGGGCGTTTCCGGCGGAAGTGCGATTTACCGGGATTTCGTTCTCATATAACCTTTCGTACGCCATTTTTGGCGGTTTAACCCCAATATTTGTGACCTTGATCATGAAGTTGACCCCGTTAGCACCCGCTTACTATGTGCTGGCGCTGTCGGGTATCGGGCTGCTGCTCGGCTTCTACCTGCATCGCGATCTGAACGGCGAAGCCGGCGGGCGGCGAGCCGGCTCCTACAGCTGAAAAAAAGCCCTGCGATGCAGGGCTTGTTGGTTTGGACGGGCGGTGATTACGCCAGCGCGGGCGCCGCGTCTACCGGTTGAGCGGCCATCTCGCCGATCGGCAGCACCTTGCGGCCCAGCTGTTCGTTGAGCACCTCGGCCATCGCCAGATAAATGGCGCTGGCGCCGCAGATAATGCCCTCGTAACCGGCGAAGGCCAGCAGCGCGTGGTTGCCGGTGATGTTGCCGACGGCCAGCAGGGCGAACAGCAGCGTCAGGCTGGCGAACACGAACTGCAGCACGCGGTTGGCGCGCAGGGTGCCGAAGAACATGAACAGGGTGAAGACGCCCCACAGCGCCAGGTAGATGCCCAGCACGTGGGCTTCGGTGGCCTCAGCCAGGCCCAGGCGCGGCAGCAGCAGCAGGCCGACCAGGCTCAGCCAGAAGCTGCCGTAGGAGATAAACGCGGTCATGCCGAAGGTGTTGCCCTTCTGGTATTCCAGCAGCCCGGCCATAATCTGGGCCAATCCGCCGAAGAAAATCCCCATGCTGATAATGGCGGAGTTCAGTGGGAAAAAGCCCGCGTTGTGCAGGTTCAGCAAGACGGTGGTCATCCCGAAGCCCATCAGGCCGAGAGGGCCGGGATTCGCCAACTTGTTGGTGTGCATAAGTCCTCTGCGATAACAGAAAGTTAACGGAAATAGCTAAGTAAATTCATAAATGGTCTGAATGGCCGAAAAACCGCTAACTTCCATCAGAGCGCGCGGCATCATAATGATCCCCGGAACAGGAAACAATGATCTGGATGACGATAAAAAAGAAATTTTTTTCGCCTTGCCCCTTGATGCTGAGTTGGATGGCCCCATCTTATTTGCAACCGCAGTTGCTGACCGCGGGCAAGACTGAGATAGCGGGCAGTTGAAAACTAAAGAATCGCCCGCATATAGGTTAGCAACCTGACCGATTATGAATTTATTAGTGGAGACGTTTAGATGGGCAAAATTATTGGTATCGACCTGGGTACTACCAACTCTTGCGTAGCAATTATGGATGGCGCCAAGGCGCGCGTGCTGGAAAACGCCGAGGGCGACCGCACCACTCCTTCTATTATCGCATATACCCAGGATGGTGAGATTTTGGTTGGCCAGCCGGCTAAGCGTCAGGCTGTCACTAACCCACAGAACACCCTGTTCGCGATCAAGCGCCTGATTGGCCGCCGCTTCCAGGACGAAGAAGCGCAGCGCGACAAAAGCATCATGCCGTACAAAATTGTCGAAGCCGACAACGGCGACGCCTGGCTGGAAGTGAAAGGCCAGAAAATGGCACCGCCGCAGATCTCTGCCGAAGTGCTGAAAAAAATGAAGAAAACGGCGGAAGATTACCTGGGCGAGCCGGTAACTGAAGCGGTTATCACCGTACCTGCATACTTCAACGACGCACAGCGCCAGGCGACCAAAGACGCCGGCCGCATCGCGGGTCTGGAAGTAAAACGCATCATCAACGAACCGACCGCTGCGGCCCTGGCTTACGGCCTGGACAAAGAAGTCGGCAACCGCACCATCGCGGTATATGACCTGGGCGGCGGTACTTTCGATATCTCCATCATCGAAATCGACGACGTTGACGGCGAAAAAACCTTCGAAGTTCTGGCGACCAACGGGGATACCCACCTGGGTGGCGAAGACTTCGACAGCCGCCTGATCAACTACCTGGTGGAAGAGTTCAAGAAAGAGCAAGGCATCGATCTGCGCAACGATCCGCTGGCGATGCAGCGTCTGAAAGAAGCCGCTGAAAAAGCGAAGATCGAGCTGTCTTCCGCTCAGCAGACCGACGTTAACCTGCCGTACATTACTGCAGACGCGACCGGTCCAAAACACATGAACATCAAAGTGACCCGTGCGAAGCTCGAGTCGCTGGTAGAAGATCTGGTTGCGCGTTCCATCGAGCCGCTGAAGGTGGCGCTGAAAGACGCAGGCCTGTCGGTTTCCGACATCCAGGACGTGATCCTGGTGGGCGGCCAGACCCGTATGCCAATGGTGCAGAAGAAAGTCGCAGACTTCTTCGGCAAAGAACCGCGTAAAGACGTTAACCCGGACGAAGCGGTTGCCGTGGGCGCTGCGGTTCAGGGCGGCGTGTTGGCCGGCGACGTGAAAGACGTTCTGCTGCTGGACGTTACCCCGCTGTCGCTGGGTATCGAAACCATGGGCAGCGTGATGACGCCGCTGATCACCAAAAACACCACTATCCCGACCAAGCACAGCCAGGTGTTCTCTACCGCTGAAGACAACCAGTCTGCGGTAACCATCCACGTGCTGCAGGGCGAGCGCAAGCGCGCCAGCGATAACAAATCGCTGGGCCAGTTCAACCTGGACGGTATCCAGGCTGCACCGCGCGGCATGGCGCAGATCGAAGTCACCTTCGATATCGATGCCGACGGCATCCTGCACGTGTCCGCCAAAGACAAGAACACCGGTCGTGAGCAGAAGATCACCATCAAGGCGTCTTCCGGTCTGAACGAAGAAGAAATCCAGAAAATGGTGCGCGATGCCGAGCTGAACGCCGAGTCTGACCGCAAGTTCGAAGAGCTGGTGCAGACCCGCAACCAGGCGGATCACCTGATCCACGGTACCCGTAAGCAGCTGGAAGAAGCTGGCGACAAACTGCCGGCGGAAGACAAAACGGCGATCGAAGCGGCGCTGAAAGATCTGGAAGCGGCGGTGAAAGGCGAAGACAAAGCCGAGATCGAAGCCAAGACCCAGGCGCTGGTGCAGGTTTCCGGCAAGCTGCTGGAGATGGCTCAGGCGCAGCAGGCTCAGCAAGGTGCTGACGCCGGCGCAGACAATGCGGCGCAGAAAGATGACGACGTGGTCGACGCTGAGTTCGAAGAAGTTAAAGATAAAAAATAATCGCCCTTAAGCGGGCACGGAGCGGCCGCAAGGCCGTTACCGGAAACCAGCACGGGCGTCGAGGCAACTCTGCGCCCGTGCACGCATGTTAAGGGTAAGCAAAAGAATGGCCAAGAAAGACTATTACGAGATTCTCGGCGTCAGCAAGACGGCGGATGAACGTGAGATAAAAAAGGCGTATAAACGCCTGGCGATGAAATACCATCCTGACCGCAACCAGGAAAAAGACGCCGAGACCAAATTTAAAGAGATCAAGGAAGCTTACGAAGTCCTGACCGACGATCAAAAGCGCGCTGCCTACGATCAGTACGGGCATGCGGCCTTTGAACAAGGCGGCATGGGCGGCGGCGGTTTTGGCGGCGGCGGTGCCGACTTCAGCGATATCTTTGGCGACGTGTTTGGCGATATCTTCGGCGGAGGCCGCCGTCAGCGCGCCAGCCGCGGTTCGGATCTGCGCTATAACATGGAGCTGTCCCTCGAGGAAGCGGTGCGTGGCGTCACCAAAGAGATCCGCATCCCGACCCTCGAAGAGTGTGACGTCTGCCACGGCAGCGGCGCCAAGCCCGGCAGTTCGCCGGTCACCTGTCCGACCTGCCAGGGCCAGGGCCAGGTGCAGATGCGCCAGGGCTTCTTTACCGTGCAGCAGGCGTGTCCGCACTGTCACGGCCGCGGTCAGATAATCAAAGACCCGTGCAACAAATGCCACGGCCATGGCCGGGTAGAGAAATCCAAAACGCTGTCGGTGAAAATCCCGGCCGGCGTAGATACCGGCGACCGCATCCGCCTGGCGGGTGAAGGCGAAGCGGGCGAGCACGGCGCACCGGCGGGCGATCTGTACGTTCAGGTGCAGGTTAAGGCCCACCCGATCTTCGAGCGTGAAGGCAACAACCTGTACTGCGAAGTGCCGATCAACTTCGCCATGGCGGCGCTGGGCGGCGAGATTGAAGTGCCGACGCTGGATGGTCGCGTGAAGCTGAAAGTACCGGCGGAAACCCAAACCGGCAAGCTGTTCCGCATGCGCGGCAAGGGCGTCAAGTCGGTGCGCGGCGGCAGCCAGGGCGACCTGCTGTGCCGCGTGGTGGTGGAGACGCCGGTCAATCTGAACGACAAGCAGAAACAGCTGCTGAAAGAGCTGGAAGAAAGCCTTGGCGGCCCTTCCGGCGACAAGAACAGCCCGCGTTCGAAGAGCTTCTTCGACGGGGTGAAAAAGTTCTTTGATGACCTGACTCGCTAAGCTGCTGTTTTTATTAACGCGCTACCCAACCCCGGGCTTATCCCCGGGGTTTTTATTTTCGCCAAGTCGGAGATATCCCTGCGGTTGATGTGACTTGTGACCTCAATTGCTCGGTTTTTTCGATTTTTATAGCATTTATAAACGTGTTTTTTCGAGTTAAAACGCCCTCTATACTCATTCCATTATTTTGCATGCAGGGTTGCTGAACCCCTGCACAAATAGGGAGAGGCGTATTGTGACCAACATTATTCGTCAGTTTTTACGTCAGGAAGCCGCGGGCGGCATTATTCTTATCGTGGCGGCAATCGTCGCCCTGATCATGGCCAACAGCCCGCTGCAGGCGCTTTACCAGGCCTTCCTGAACCTGCCGGTGCTGGTGAAGGTTTCCTCGCTGGAGATTGGCAAACCGCTGCTGCTGTGGATTAACGATGGCCTGATGGCGATCTTCTTCCTGGTGGTGGGGCTGGAGGTCAAGCGCGAACTGATGCAGGGATCGCTGGCCGGGCGCGATAAGGCGGTATTCCCGGCGATCGCCGCCTTGGGTGGCATGCTGGCCCCGGCGCTGATTTACCTGCTGTTCAACGGCGCGGATGAGGTTACGCGCCAGGGCTGGGCTATTCCGGCGGCGACCGATATCGCCTTTGCGCTGGGCGTGATGGCGCTGCTGGGCAACCGGGTGCCGACCAGCCTGAAAGTGTTCCTGCTGGCGTTGGCGATTATTGACGACCTCGGCGTGATTGTGATTATCGCGCTGTTCTACACCCACGAAGTGTCGCTGGCGGCGCTGGGCGCAGCGGCGGCGGCCATCGCGCTGCTGGGGCTGATGAACTGGCGCGGCGTGGGCAAGACTTCGCTGTACATGATTGTCGGGTTGGTGCTGTGGGTGGCGATCCTCAAGTCCGGGGTGCATGCCACGCTGGCCGGGGTGATTGTCGGCTTTATGATCCCGCTGCAAGTGAAGAAAGGCCCTTCGCCGTCCGAGACGCTGGAGCATGGGCTGCACCCCTGGGTGGCGTTCCTGATCCTGCCGCTGTTCGCTTTCGCCAACGCCGGCGTTTCATTGCAGGGCGTGTCCTTGGATGGCCTGACCTCGTTGCTGCCGATGGGCATCGCGGCCGGTCTGTTTATCGGTAAGCCTTTGGGCATCTTCATCTTTAGCCTGGCGGCGGTGAAGATGGGCATTGCCCGCCTGCCCGAAGGAATTGGTTTCAAACAGGTGTTTGCCGTTTCCGTGCTCTGTGGTATTGGTTTCACCATGTCGATTTTCATCGCCTCGTTGGCGTTTGGCGATGCGGATGCCGCACTCAGCACCTATTCCCGTCTGGGGATCCTGTTGGGCTCCACCGCCGCAGCGGTGGCCGGATATGGTTTGCTGCGGATGTCGCTACCGCGCGTCAGATAACCCTTTCGGGTATGCCCCGTGAGGGACGGCGCGCAATACAATGGCTGGTCGGAGTTGTGCAGTATAAAATATGTGCAATTTCGGCCGTTCCATGTTGGGACTAATGGGGCAATAGGGTGTCTGATACAGGGAAAGGAAGTTTGTCGCTCGTCACGGCAGACCGTCTGTCGATGCGAAACGTTAAGGAGAGCCGTTCGTGAGGATGTCGCATATCAACTTTAATCACCTTTACTACTTCTGGCAGGTCTGCAAAGAAGGTTCTGTGGTCGGCGCCGCTGAAGCGCTGTTCCTGACGCCGCAAACCATCACCGGCCAGATCAAGGCGCTGGAAGAGCGTTTGGACGGCAAGCTGTTCAAACGCCAGGGGCGCGGGCTGGTGCCGTCCGAGCTGGGGCAGCTGGTTTTTCGCTACGCCGACAAAATGTTCATGCTCAGCCAGGAAATGCTGGATATCGTCAACTACCGCAAAGAGTCGAACCTGCTGTTCGACGTTGGCGTGGCGGACGCCCTGTCCAAACGCCTGGTGAGCCAGGTGCTGGAAACGGCGGTGGTGGTAGACAATGAGCAGATCCACCTGCGCTGTTTCGAATCGACGCACGAGATGCTGCTGGAGCAGCTCAGCCAGCATAAGCTGGATATGATCCTGTCGGACTGCCCGGTGGATTCCAGCCAGCAGGAAGGCCTGTTTTCGCTCAAGCTGGGCGAGTGCGGCATCAGCTTCTTTTGCCGCCAGCCGGCGCCGGATCTGCCGTTTCCCGCCTGCCTGGAGCAGCGTAAGCTGCTGATCCCCGGCCGGCGATCCATGCTGGGGCGCAAGTTGCTCAACTGGTTCAATACCCAGGGCATCCAGGTGGAAATCCTTGGCGAGTTCGACGACGCGGCGCTGATGAAGGCGTTCGGCATGTACCACAATGCTATCTTCGTGGCGCCGACGCTGTATGCGCAGGATACCTACAGCGATGACAACGTGGTGGAAATCGGGCGGATTGATAGCGTGCAGGAAGAGTATTACATCATCTTCGCCGAGCGCATGATCCAGCACCCGGCGGTGCAGCGGGTATGCAACAAGGATTTCTCGGCGCTGTTTTCCTGCTGACGGGGCAAACTCGGGGCGTAAAAAAACCGGCCAAGGCCGGTTTCTTTAACAAGCAGTTAACGAAATGCTTATTGCATTGCGTTGATGCGTGCAGTCAGGTTTGACTTATGACGCGCTGCTTTGTTCTTGTGGATCAGACCTTTAGCTGCCTGACGGTCCACAAGTGGTTGCATTACCAGGAATGCGGTTTGTGCTGCTTCTTTGTCGCCAGCTGCGATAGCTGCGTCTACCTTCTTGATGAAGGTACGCACCATTGAGCGACGGCTAGCGTTATGCTTGCGGCGTTTCTCAGACTGTACGGCGCGTTTCTTAGCTGATTTGATATTAGCCAAGGTCCAACTCCCAAATATATTCTATTGAGGACAATTCAAAGGCCGAGGAATATGCCCTTTTAGCCTTCGTTTGTCAATGGATTTGTGCAAATAAGCGCCGTTTGTACGGGCGGCACTTGCTACGTTGTGATGGCGCAGGATTTTACCAGCTTCGCTCATGGGAATACAGTGTTTCGCGAGAAAATTCGCCAATGATTTGCCGCGATGGGCGCAAGCCGTTGGCGGCAGTCGATTATCGGCGTTACGACGCGGGATAAACTGCGGCGAAGCCGTTTCACCCGCAGATTATCTCCGGTATGGTATGTCTATTACATAAAGGCACCAATCGCGGGTTAACCTTACCGGCTGTACAAGGTATAATCCGCCGATTTCCACTGTTTTGAGCCAGCTATGCAGCTAATTCGCGGCATCCACAATATTCGGGCGCGCCACCATGGTTGCGTGCTCACCATCGGCAACTTTGACGGCGTGCATCGCGGTCATCAGGCGTTGTTGGAGCAGTTGAAACAAGAAGGGCGACGCCTCGGGCTGCCGGTGGTGGTCATGATCTTCGAGCCGCAGCCGCTGGAAATGTTCGCAGCGGACAAGGCGCCGGCTCGCCTCACGCGTTTGCGTGACAAGGCCAAATACCTGGCGCAGGCGGGGGTAGACTACCTGCTGTGCGTCAAATTCGATCCGCGTTTTGCCGCCAACACCGCACAGGCGTTCGTCGCCGAACTGCTGGTAGAAAAACTCGGCGTTAAATTCCTGATGGTCGGGGATGATTTTCGCTTTGGCGCCGGGCGCCAGGGCGATTTTCCGCTATTGCAGCAGGCCGGCAAAGAGTACGGCTTCGAGGTGGTCAGCACGCCCACCTTCCGCGAAGACGGCCAGCGCATCAGCAGCACCGCGATCCGCAATGCGCTGCGCGACGACGACCTGCCGCTGGCGGAAAAGCTGTTGGGCCATCCGTACAGCATCTCTGGCCGGGTCGTGCATGGCGACGAGCTGGGCCGCACCATCGGTTTCCCGACCGCCAACCTGCCGTTGAAACGCCTGGTTGCGCCGGTGAAAGGGGTGTATGCGGTGGAAGTCTACGGCCTGGGGCCCGATCCGCTCCCGGGCGTGGCCAATATCGGCACGCGGCCGACCGTTGCCGGCGTGCGCCAGCAGCTGGAAGTGCATCTGCTGGATGTCACGATGGATCTTTACGGGCGCCATATTGACGTGGTGCTCCGCGCGAAATTGCGCAATGAACAGCGTTTTGCTTCGCTCGATGCGCTGAAGCAGCAAATCGCCAATGATGTGGTGACGGCCCGGAAATTCTTCGGGTTAAAAACACTGGTTTAATCGTTTACCCCGCGCAAGCTGAGCAGTGCGACGGGTAAATAGCCGAAAACGGAAACGAGAATCTCATGAGTGACTACAAGAATACCCTGAACTTGCCGGAAACAGGGTTCCCGATGCGCGGCGATCTCGCCAAGCGTGAACCTGGCATGCTGCAACGTTGGTATGAACAGGATCTGTACGGGATGATTCGTACTGCCAAAAAGGGCAAAAAATCCTTCATTCTGCATGACGGCCCTCCGTATGCGAACGGCAGCATTCACATTGGTCACTCGGTTAACAAGATTCTCAAAGACATTATCATCAAGTCGAAAGGGATGGCCGGCTTCGACTCGCCTTATATTCCCGGCTGGGACTGCCACGGCCTGCCGATCGAACTGAAGGTCGAGCAGCTGTACGGCAAGCCGGGCGAGAAGCTGACCGCGGCCGAATTCCGCCAAAAATGCCGCGAATACGCCGCTGAACAGGTTGAAGGCCAGAAGAAAGACTTCATCCGCCTGGGCGTGCTGGGTGACTGGGATCGTCCGTACCTGACCATGGACTTCAAAACCGAAGCCAACATCATCCGCGCGCTGGGCAAGATCATCAGCAACGGCCATCTGCTGAAAGGCGCCAAGCCGGTGCACTGGTGTACCGACTGCGGCTCTTCGCTGGCCGAAGCGGAAGTGGAATACTACGACAAGACTTCTCCGTCGATCGACGTGGCGTTCCATGCGGCCGACGCGGCTGCGGTCGCGGCCAAGTTTGGCGTGAGCCACTTCAATGGCACTATCTCGCTGGTTATCTGGACCACCACCCCGTGGACCCTGCCGGCCAACCGCGCCATCTCGCTGCACCCTGAGTTCAGCTACCAGCTGGTGCAGGTCGACGGCCAGTGCCTGATCCTGGCCGCCGAGTTGGTGGAGAGCGTAATGAAACGCGCCGGCATCACCGAATGGACGGTGCTGGGCAGCTGCAAAGGCGCCGATCTGGAACTGCTGCGCTTCCAGCATCCGTTTATGGGCTTCGACGTGCCGGCCATTATGGGCGAACACGTGACGCTGGATGCCGGCACCGGTGCGGTGCATACCGCCGGCGGTCACGGCCCGGACGACTTCGTCATCAGCCAGAAATACGGCCTGGAGATCGCCAACCCGGTGGGGCCGAACGGCTGCTACCTGACCGGCACGCACCCGCTGCTGGACGGCAAGTTCGTGTTCAAGGCCAATGACCTGATCGTGGAGCTGCTGCGTGAGAAAGGCGCGCTGCTGCACGTGGAAAAACTGGTGCACAGCTACCCGTGCTGCTGGCGCCACAAAACGCCGATCATCTTCCGCGCCACGCCGCAATGGTTCATCAGCATGGATCAGAAAGGCCTGCGTCAGCAGTCGCTGGAAGAGATCAAAGGCGTGCAGTGGATCCCGGATTGGGGCCAGGCGCGCATCGAAATGATGGTGGCCAACCGCCCTGACTGGTGCATCTCACGCCAGCGCACCTGGGGCGTGCCGATGTCGCTGTTCGTGCATAAAGATACCGAGCAGCTGCACCCGCGCAGCGTTGAGCTGATGGAAGAAGTGGCCAGGCGCGTCGAGCAGGACGGCATTCAGGCATGGTGGGATCTGGACGCGGCCGACATCCTCGGCGCCGACGCCGCCGATTACGTGAAAGTGCCTGATACCCTGGACGTGTGGTTCGATTCCGGTTCGACCCACGCCTCGGTGGTCGACGTGCGCCCTGAGTTCAACGGCCACGGCGCCGATATGTATCTGGAAGGCTCCGACCAGCACCGCGGCTGGTTCATGTCATCGCTGATGATCTCCACCGCGATGAAGGGCAAGGCGCCTTACAAAGAAGTGCTGACCCACGGCTTCACCGTCGACGGCCAGGGCCGCAAGATGTCCAAGTCGATCGGCAACACCGTCAGCCCGCAGGACGTGATGAACAAGCTGGGCGGCGACATTCTGCGCCTGTGGGTGGCCTCTACCGACTACACCGGCGAAATCGCGGTGTCCGACGAGATCCTCAAGCGCTCCGCCGACTCTTACCGCCGCATCCGCAACACCGCGCGCTTCCTGCTGGCCAACCTTAACGGTTTTGATCCCAGCACCGACTGCGTGGCGCCGGAAGACATGGTGGTGCTGGATCGCTGGGCGGTCGGCCGCGCGCTGGCGGCGCAGCAGGACATCGAGCAGGCTTACGCCAGCTACGATTTCCACGAAGTGGTGCAACGCCTGATGCAGTTCTGCTCGGTCGAGATGGGTTCCTTCTATCTCGATATCATCAAGGACCGTCAGTACACCGCGAAGAGCGACAGCGTCGCCCGCCGCAGCTGCCAGACCGCGCTGTACCACATCGCGGAAGCGTTGGTGCGCTGGATGGCGCCGATCATGTCGTTCACCGCCGATGAAATCTGGGGCTTCCTGCCGGGCAAACGCACGCAGTACGTGTTTACCGAAGAGTGGTACGACGGCCTGTTCGGGCTGGCGGAAGGCGAAAGCATGAACGACGCCTTCTGGGCCGAGCTGCTGAAAGTGCGCGGCGAAGTGAACAAGGTGCTGGAGCAGGCGCGTGCGGACAAACGCCTCGGCGGTTCGCTGGAAGCGGCGGTGACGCTGTACGCCGACAGCGAGCTGGCTGAACGTCTGAATAGCCTGCAGGACGAGCTGCGCTTTGTGCTGCTGACCTCCGCAGCGCGCGTTGCGCCTCTGGCCGATGCGCCGGCGGACGCGCAGACTGCGGAATCGCTGAAAGGCCTGAAAATCGCCTTCAGTACCGCTGAAGGGGAAAAATGCCCGCGCTGCTGGCATTACACCACCGATATCGGCCTGGTGGCGGAGCACGCAGACATTTGCGGCCGCTGTGTAAGCAACGTCGCCGGCGACGGTGAAAAGCGTAACTTTGCCTGAGAACGCGAACCTGATGAGTAAATCAATCTGTTCGACCGGCCTGCGTTGGCTGTGGGTGGTAGTGGCGGTGCTGGTGCTGGATTTCGCCAGCAAACAGTGGATCCTCGGTAACTTCGTGCTGGGTCAGTCCCAGCCGTTGATCCCGTCGTTCAACCTGTTCTATGCGCGCAACTACGGCGCCGCGTTCAGCTTCCTGGCCGATCACGGCGGCTGGCAGCGCTGGTTCTTCGCCGGCATCGCCATCGCCATCGTGGCGGTGCTGTTGGTGATGATGTACCGCAGCAGCGCGCAGCAGAAGCTGAACAATATCGCCTATGCTTTCATTATCGGCGGCGCGCTCGGCAATCTGTTCGATCGCCTGTGGCACGGCTACGTGGTCGACTTTATCGATTTCTACGTCGGCACCTGGCATTACCCGACCTTCAACCTGGCGGACAGTTTTATCTGCGTTGGGGCGGCGATGATCGTGTTGGAAGGTTTCCTGTCGCCGGCGAACAAAGGCGCAAAGAGTAAAGGTGAGTAATATGACGGCTCAGGTTATTGGTGACAGCGCAGTGCTGGTTCACTTTACGCTGAAACTGGAAGACGGTTCGACCGCCGAATCCACCCGCAGCAGCGGCAAGCCGGCGCTGTTCCGCCTGGGCGACGGCAGCCTGTCGGCGCCGCTGGAAGCGCATCTGCTCGGCTTGCGCGCGGGCGACAAGTGCGCCTTTACCCTGCAGCCGGAAGCGGCGTTCGGTGCGGAGAACCCGGATCTGATCCAGTTCTTCTCACGCCGCGACTTCGCGGAAACCGGCGTGCCGGACGTAGGCACCATCATGCTGTTTACCGCCATCGACGGCAGCGAAATGCCGGGCGTGGTGCGTGAAGTGGCGGAAGATTCGATTACCGTTGATTTCAACCATCCGCTGGCGGGGCATCCTGTGAGCTTCGATATCGAAGTGCTGGAGATCGACCCGCAGCAGGAGGAAACGCATGCAAATATTGCTGGCTAACCCGCGCGGCTTTTGCGCCGGGGTCGATCGCGCGATCAGCATTGTCGAGCGCGCGCTGGAGATTTACGGCGCGCCGATCTACGTGCGGCATGAGGTGGTGCACAACCGCTACGTAGTCGAGAGCCTGCGCGAGCGCGGCGCGGTGTTTATCGAAGAGATTTCCGAAGTGCCGGATGGATCGATTCTGATCTTCTCGGCGCACGGGGTATCTCAGGCGGTGCGCGCCGAAGCCAAGGCGCGCGATCTGACCATGCTGTTTGACGCGACCTGCCCGCTGGTGACCAAGGTGCATATGGAAGTGGCGCGCGCCAGCCGCCGCGGCACCGAAGCCATTCTGATCGGTCATGCCGGCCACCCGGAAGTGGAAGGCACCATGGGCCAGTACAGCAATCCGAAAGGCGGCATGTACCTGGTGGAATCGCCGGAAGACGTTTGGCAGCTGCAGGTGAAGGATGAAAGCAACCTGTGCTTTATGACGCAAACCACGCTGTCGGTGGACGATACTTCCGACGTGATCGATGCGCTGCGTCAGCGCTTCCCGAGCATTATCGGGCCGCGCAAAGATGATATCTGTTACGCCACCACCAACCGGCAGGAAGCGGTGCGCAGCCTGGCAGGCGATGCGGATGTGGTGCTGGTGGTGGGGTCGAAGAACTCTTCCAACTCTAACCGCCTGGCGGAGCTGGCCCAGCGGGTCGGCAAGCCCGCTTATCTGATCGACTCCGCGGCGGATATCCAGGAGGCCTGGCTGAGCAGCGCGCGCAACATCGGCGTCACCGCCGGGGCTTCGGCGCCCGACGTGCTGGTGCAGGACGTCATCCGTCGCCTGCAGGCGCTGGGGGGGCTGGAAGTGCATGAAATCAGCGGCCGTGAAGAAAACATCGTGTTCGAAGTGCCGAAAGAGCTGCGGGTAGATATCCGGCAGGTCGATTAACGCGACGAATGCCGCATCACAACGGGGAGCCAAGGCTCCCCGTTTTACGTTTGGCAACGGGAAACTTGCGGCGGAATAAATAATGATGAGGGAGGCATTCAAATTTTCTGCTAACTAAAGTCAAATTCATTCTGAGTATTTGAATCAAAGGCGAGAAATTCATTATATGCCTGGATGAAAAGTTATTAATATAAAAATCATTAGCCTGCAATCTAAATATGGCCTGACGTTGGCAAAGTAAAAACAATAATTACAATAGTCATGTTGCAGATGTTTCTTATTTTATTTTATGTGGCTATGGTCTACGGCAGTACGTTATTTATTTTGCAAATAGATTTTCATATGCTCCAGCAAACGGCGAACCTTTAATGGCTGGATCTCTCTACGCGGCATAATCGCATAGCAATTAATTTCCGGCAGCCGCCATTCGGGCAATATCTCAATCAATTCACCGCTGCGCAATTCCCGTTCGACGTTGGCGAAAAGATTGCGAATGATGCCTTTTCCCGCCAGCGCCAGCTCTTTCATCGCCATGCCGTTGTTGGTGAAGATACGCCCGGTCAACCGCAGCCGGTGTTCGCCGCCCCCATGATGCATCAGCCTGACGAATTGCGGATTGCCCAGCGGCGTAAAGGTCACCCACTGATGCTGCGACAACGCCTGCGGCGTATCCGGCGTGCCGTGGCCGGCCAGGTAGGCCGGCGAGGCGCACAGCACTTCGCGCAAGCGCGCCAGGCGGGTGGAAACGTAGCTGGAGTCGGCCAGTACGCCGCCGCGGATCGCTAAGTCAATGCGTTGGCCTATCAGGTCGATCTTCTCATCCTGGATCTCCAGCCGCAGCGTGATGCGCGGGTGCTCGTCGAGAAAGCTTTGCAGCGCCGGCACCAGATAGTGGGTGGCGAATTCGGTCGAGGTGGCGACGCGCAGTTCCCCCACCAGCTCACCGCGCAGCGCGGCAATCCGCTGCTGGCCGCGTTCGGCGGCGTGGATCATCAGCAGGCAGTCCTCATAAAAACACAGCCCTGCCTCGGTCAGGCTGAGTGAGCGGGTGGAGCGCAACAATAATTGAATGCCCAGATGATCTTCCAGCTGGCGAATGTGTTGGCTGACGGCGGAAGTGGTAATGCCCAATTCTTTCGCCGCCATGCTGAATGCTCCGCAGTCGACAACTTTAGAGAAAATGGCCATGCGTTTTAGAATATTACTCATAGTTTGTTAAGCACAACTTAACCAAGATTGTAAATTATAAGGACTAATAATATAGCATCATCTCTTCTATATTGTCTGGAGCATAGAAACGTCGGGTTAATCATTATTTTGCTTTCGTTTAGTTTCTTTTTTGAGAAGCCTTATTGCGTTTTCCAATAAATTACCCGAACCACATCGCAACAGGAGTTAATTGTGGACAGCACCCAGACAGAAAAAATAGCCTTAAAGATCCTCCATGAATTATTGCAATACCGCCGTCGTTTCCCCGGTGCAGAAACCTCCATGACGGAGGAAGAACAGCGGGTCACCCAGGTGCAATTACCGCGCATCCGGGCATTTATTGAAAACGGCCAACGGATTGAATTCGTGCTGCCGGCCTTCCCGACCAAGTCACCCAATGCCAATAAGGTGATAGGTGCGGTGCCGGACATGGCGGAGCGGCTGTCGCTGATCTTCCTCAACTCGCTGTGCCAGCGCATCCAGCTCTATTATGCGCCTGGCGCGCATATCGTGATCTGCTCCGACGGCCACGTATTCGGCGACCTGATCCGCGTCAGCGATGAGGCGATCAACCACTATCAGCGCGAAATAGAAAACCTGCTGCACGAAGTCGGGGCCACGCACCTGAGCGTGTTTAACCTCGGCGACGTCGAAGGGCTGGCGGAACATACCGGCGACTACGATCTGCTGCGTCAACTGTTGGTGGACGGCTACGCCGAGCCGGAAGAGGCGATTAAGCAGCAGCTGATGCAGGACGAGCAGGGCCTGATGCTGTACCGCGCCATCACCCGCTTCTTGTATGAGGACAGCCAGCTGCCGGGCTACAGCGGTTCCAACGCCGCACTGCAAAAGGACGCCAAGCAGCGCGCCTGCGGCGTGATCCAGCGCAGCTGGGCCTGGGGCAATTTGCTGGCCCAGCATTTCCCGGCGGCGATCCGGCTGTCGATCCACCCGCAGCCGGTCGACAGTCTGAAAATGGGCATTCACATGATGCCGACCAAGGATGACTGGCTGACGCCGTGGCACGGCGTGGCGGCCAAGGTCAACGGCCAGTTTGTGCTGATGAAGCGCAAAGACGCGCAGCAGATGGCCGGCGAGCTGGTGGAAATTCGCGGCGAACCTAGCCATTACCTGATTGAACAGCCGCAAGTGGCTTGATTTGCGCCCGTACTCCTGACGGGGGCGTTTTTAACGGCGCGTTGCCGTGTGAGCAGCCAATTCGATGCAAGGAGAAAGACCGATGAACCAACGACCGCTTAATTGCCATATTCAGCCGAACGCACCCTTCGGCGCGATACTGACCCCACAGCACCCCGGGCAGCAGATAGCCTCGCTGCCGGTTGAGGCGCTGCGCGCGCTGGCGCAGGAACATCACCTGCTGGTGCTGCGCGGTTTCGCCTCCGGCTTTACCGATCCGCAGGTGTTGACCGGCTACGCCGATCAATGGGGCGAGATCATGATGTGGCCGTTCGGCGCAGTGCTGGACGTGAAAGAGCATCCGGACGCCAAAGACCACATCTTCGACAGCAGTTACGTGCCGCTGCATTGGGATGGCATGTACAAACCGACCATTCCGGAATTCCAGCTGTTTCACTGCGTGGCGGCGCCGTCGCAGGACGAGGGCGGGCGCACTACCTTTGTCGACACCACCCGGCTGTTGGCCAACGCGGACGAAGCGCAGCTGGCGCAGTGGCTGGCGGTGTCGATCACCTATCGCATCAAGCAGGTAGTGCATTACGGCGGTGAGGTCTGTTCGCCGTTGGTGGTGCAACACCCGGGCGGCAGAGGGTTGATTATGCGCTATAACGAGCCGCCGACGGAAGGCAAGAAGTTCCTCAATCAGCATGCGCTGGAGTACCACGGCGTACCGGCGGAGCAGCAGGAAGCGTTTCACCATACTCTGCAACGGCACCTGTACGATCCGCGCCACTATTATGCCCATCAATGGCAGCAGGGCGACGTGGTGGTGGCGGACAACTTCTCGCTGCTGCATGGGCGCGAAGGTTTCACCGTTCGTTCCGCGCGCCATCTGCAGCGCGTACATATTCAGAGCAATCCGGCGTGCGCCAATCTGGCGCTGAAGCCGGCCAACGCAGAGGCTTAACGGGGCAACTATGGCAAGGATACTGATGGCGGCGGTCGCCACCCCGGGGCACGTTTACCCGATGCTGAGCATCGCCCGCTACCTGATCGCGCAAGGGCATCAGGTGCGGGTCATGACCGGCGCGCTGTTTCGTGAACGCGCCGAAGCGATCGGCGCGCAGTTTGTTCCCTTCGACGCGCAGGTGGATTTCGATTACCGCCACCTGGAGCAGCATTTTCCCGAGCGGGCCGCGCTGCCGCCGGGCAACGCGCAGATGGCGCTGGCGCTGAAAGACTTCTTCGCCGCGCCCATCCCGCTGTTGGACAGCCAACTGCGGGCGGCCATTGCCGCCGAAGCCACCGATCTGCTGATGGTGGAAAACTGCTTCTATGGGGTGCTGCCGTTGCTGCAGTCGAGCGATCGGCCGCCGGTATTCGGTATTGGCGTAACGCCGCTGTCGTATTCATCGCGTGATTCTGTCTTCTACGGGCCGCGTATTCCGCCGGCGCTGCTGCCGCAGGATTTGCGCCGTGAGCAGTTGGTGGACGAATCGACCCAGAGGCTGATTGACGAGGTGCAGCACAGTTTCAACGCTGCGCTGGCGCAATCGGGCGGTGGCCCGCTGGACCGTCAGTTTACCGATGCGCTGATCGGCAGCTGCGACCGTTTCCTGCAGCTGTCCACTACGGCGCTGGAGTATGAGCGTGACGATCTGCCGGCCGGCGTGCGCTTTGTCGGCCCGCTGCGCAGCGGCGCGCAGCCGGTGGCGGAAGAGGCGGGCTGGGACGAAAACGACGATCGTCCATTGGTTATTGTCACACAGGGCACGCTGGCGAATGTCGATCTGCACCAGCTGATCGTACCGGCGCTGAAAGCCCTGGCGCAGTTGCCGGTACGGGTATTGGCCACCACCGGCGGTCGCGCGGTCGACGGGCTGATGGCTCCGTTGCCGGCCAACGCCAGGTTGCGGGAGTTTATCTCCTTCGAGTACTGGCTGCCGCAGGCGGCGCTGCTGATCACCAACGGCGGTTACGGTTCGATCAACTACGCGCTCGATAGCGGCGTGCCCCTGATCGTCGCCGGCACCGGCGAAGACAAGCAGGAGGCTGCGGCGCGCGTGGTGGCGGCCGGTTGCGGCGTCAACCTGCACACCAGCCATCCGGACGAAGGCCAGCTGCAGGCGGCGGCGAGCCGCATTCTGCAGCAGCCGGCCTACCGGCAGCGGGCGGCGTTGGTGCGGGAAGACTATGCCCGGCATAACGCGCTGGCGTCTATCGCTCATGAAGTCGCCGCCATCACGGCACAGTGATGTTTTTCCCGGTTCCCAGGCGCCGTTCGCGGCGCCTTTTTTATGCTTTTTTCTGAATGGAAACTGCATGATTATGTACAATCACCCCAGGGCCCTGGCATCGGCTGAATGTTAACCTATTGACAGCGTTGCTGATGAAAAGTGGGGGATATCATAATTTTCTAATTATGAAATGAATCCTCTGGCGATGGTAAGGTGGGGCAGTTACCCTGACGGGATAGGCCTAATGGGCAGGCGTTAAATCAACAAGAGAGCAAGCATGACTGATTCACACATCCGCATTGCGATTGCGGGCGCCGGCGGCCGTATGGGCCGCCAATTGATCCAGGCGGTGCAGCAGGCGGAAGGCGTGGTGCTGGGGGCGGCGCTGTCTCGCCCCGGCTCCAGCCTGATCGGCGTCGACGCCGGTGAGCTGGCGGGCATTGGCGCGCTAGGCGTGGCCGTCAGCGACGGTCTGGACAAGGTGGTTGACGACTTCGATATCTTGATCGACTTCACCCGCCCGGAAAGCACTCGGGGGTACCTGGAGTTCTGCGTGGCGCATCGCAAAGCGATGGTCATTGGCACCACCGGCTTCGACGATGCCGGCAAGCAGGCGATCCGCGATGCGGCGCAGCATATCGGCATCGTGTTTGCCGCCAACTTCAGCGTTGGCGTCAATCTGGTGCTGAAGCTGCTGGAAAAAGCCGCTCAGGTGATGGGTGACTATACCGATATCGAAATCCTTGAGGCGCATCACCGCCATAAAGTGGATGCCCCTTCGGGGACTGCGCTGGCGATGGGCGAGGCGATTGCCGGGGCGCTGGGCCGTGACCTGAAAGACTGCGCGGTGTATGCGCGTGAAGGCCATACCGGCGAGCGCGATCCGAAAAGCATCGGCTTCGCCACCCTGCGTGCCGGGGACATCGTCGGTGAACATACGGCGATGTTCGCCGACATCGGCGAGCGGGTGGAAATTACCCACAAAGCCTCCAGCCGCATGACTTTTGCCAGCGGCGCGGTCAAGGCGGCTATTTGGCTGCATGGCCGTGATAAGGGGCTGTTTGATATGCGAGACGTGCTCAATCTAGACCAGTTATAACTAACCTGAATACCATTGTGATGTGGTTGTGTTGATCATAATGCTATGATAATAGGGCAATAATTTTATTGTCCTTTTTTTTAACATTAAAAATAAGGTGTATGAATAATTTTTTGTGAGAGAGTCGTATTTTTATCTGTTTATGTTGGATTTAATCGTGTTTTTTCGCGGGGGAGTTATTTTTTAACCTTATTTTAGCCCGTGAAACTGCGAATTTCTGTCATTGTACCTCGCAACCGTTTACCCACCCGAGTTTAGCTGTGTTTTTATGGCTGCTGGCCCCATTAAACAGCGAAAACAGCAAAAATAAGAGAAAAAAAGGCGCTTTGGGTAGACAAGGCGGGCACTCATCATTAAAATGCGCCCAATTTGCCAAAAATTGGCCTCGCGGACGGTTTTTGCATTGATTTAGATCGCGATATCTGAATTAATATGCAAATATTGTGATTGATTATTCCTCGGAGGGTGTTTTGATTAAGTCAGCGCTATTGGTTCTGGAAGACGGAACCCAATTCCACGGTCGGGCCATCGGGGCAGAGGGTACGGCAGTGGGGGAAGTGGTCTTCAATACGTCGATGACCGGCTATCAAGAAATCCTCACTGATCCTTCCTACTCCCGCCAGATCGTTACTCTTACTTATCCTCATATCGGCAATGTCGGCACCAATGCTTCCGACGAAGAATCCTCCGCTGTTCACGCCCAAGGCCTTGTCATTCGCGACCTCCCCCTGATTGCCAGCAACTACCGCAACGAAGAAGGCCTGTCCGAATACCTCAAACGCCACAACATCGTGGCGATCGCCGATATCGATACCCGTAAGCTGACCCGCCTGCTGCGTGAGAAAGGCGCCCAGAACGGCTGCATCATCGCCGCCGATTCGCCGGACGCCGCGCTGGCGCTGGCCAAGGCGCAGGGTTTCCCGGGCCTGAAAGGCATGGATTTGGCGAAGGAAGTAACTACCCGAGAAGCTTACAGCTGGCAGCAGGGCAGCTGGACTTTGGAAGGCGAGCTGCCGGAAGCCAAAACCGCCGCAGAGCTGCCGTTCCACGTGGTGGCCTACGACTACGGCGCCAAGCGCAACATCCTGCGCATGCTGGTGGATCGCGGCTGCCGCCTGACCGTGGTGCCGGCGCAAACCCCGGCCGACGAGGTGCTGAAGATGGATCCGGACGGCATCTTCCTGTCCAACGGCCCGGGTGACCCGGAGCCGTGCGACTACGCCATCGCCGCCATCAAGGCGTTCCTGAACACCGACATTCCGGTGTTCGGCATCTGCCTGGGCCACCAGCTGCTGGCGCTGGCCAGCGGGGCGAAGACCGTGAAGATGAAGCTTGGCCACCACGGCGGCAACCACCCGGTCAAAGACCTGGACAACGATACCGTGATGATCACCGCGCAGAACCACGGCTTTGCGGTAGACGAAAACAACCTGCCGGCCAACCTGCGGGTGACGCACAAATCGCTGTTCGACCATACGGTGCAGGGCATCCACCGCACCGACAAAGCGGCGTTCAGCTTCCAGGGCCACCCGGAAGCCAGCCCGGGCCCGCACGACGCTGCGCCGCTGTTCGATCACTTTATCGAACTGATTGAGACTTACCGTTCTAACGCCAAATAATCAGGAGCAAAAAAATGCCAAAACGTACCGATATAAAAAGCATCCTGATCCTCGGCGCTGGCCCGATCGTCATCGGCCAGGCGTGTGAGTTCGACTACTCGGGGGCCCAGGCCTGTAAGGCGCTGCGTGAAGAGGGTTATCGCGTCATTCTGGTCAACTCCAACCCGGCCACCATCATGACCGACCCGGAAATGGCCGACGCCACCTACATCGAGCCGATCCACTGGGAAGTGGTGCGCAAGATCATCGAGAAAGAGCGCCCGGATGCGGTGCTGCCGACCATGGGCGGCCAGACGGCGCTGAACTGCGCGCTGGAACTGGAGCGCCAGGGCGTGCTGGCCGAGTTCGGCGTCACCATGATCGGCGCCACCGCCGATGCGATCGATAAAGCCGAAGACCGCCGCCGTTTCGACGTGGCGATGAAAAAGATTGGCCTGGACACCGCGCGCTCCGGCATTGCCCACACGATGGAAGAAGCGCTGGCGGTTGCCGCCGACGTGGGCTTCCCGTGCATCATCCGCCCTTCCTTTACCATGGGCGGCACCGGCGGCGGCATCGCCTACAACCGCGAAGAGTTCGAAGAAATCTGCGAACGCGGGCTCGACCTGTCGCCGACCAAAGAGCTGCTGATCGACGAATCGCTGATCGGTTGGAAAGAGTACGAGATGGAAGTGGTGCGTGATAAAAACGACAACTGCATCATCGTCTGCTCGATCGAAAACTTCGACGCCATGGGCATCCACACCGGTGACTCGATCACCGTGGCGCCGGCTCAGACCCTGACCGACAAAGAATATCAAATCATGCGTAACGCCTCGATGGCGGTGCTGCGTGAAATCGGCGTGGAAACCGGCGGTTCCAACGTGCAGTTCTCGGTCAACCCGAAAACCGGCCGTCTGATCGTCATCGAAATGAACCCGCGCGTGTCGCGCTCTTCGGCGCTGGCGTCGAAAGCCACCGGCTTCCCGATCGCCAAGATCGCCGCCAAGCTGGCGGTGGGCTACACCCTCGACGAGCTGATGAACGACATCACCGGCGGCCGCACCCCGGCGTCGTTTGAACCGTCCATCGACTACGTGGTAACGAAAATTCCTCGCTTCAACTTCGAGAAATTCGCCGGCGCCAACGACCGCCTGACCACCCAGATGAAATCGGTCGGCGAAGTGATGGCCATCGGCCGCACTCAGCAGGAGTCGCTGCAGAAAGCGCTGCGCGGTCTGGAAGTGGGTGCCACCGGCTTCGACCCGAAGGTGAGCCTGGATGACCCTGAAGCGCTGACCAAAATCCGCCGCGAGCTGAAAGACGCCGGTTCTGACCGCATCTGGTATATCGCCGACGCCTTCCGCGCCGGCCTGTCGGTCGACGGCGTGTTCAACCTGACCAACGTCGACCGCTGGTTCCTGGTGCAGATTGAAGAGCTGGTGCGCCTGGAAGAGCAGGTGGCCGAGGCCGGCATCAACGGCCTGACCAAAGACTTCCTGCGTACCCTGAAACGCAAGGGTTTCGCCGACGCGCGCCTGGCCAAGCTGGCCGGCGTTGCCGAGAGCGAAATCCGCAAGCTGCGCCACAGCTATAGCCTGCACCCGGTTTACAAGCGCGTGGATACCTGCGCGGCGGAATTCGCCACCGACACCGCCTACATGTACTCCACCTATGAAGAAGAGTGCGAGTCCAACCCGACCAATGACCGTCCGAAAGTGATGGTGCTGGGGGGCGGGCCGAACCGTATCGGCCAGGGCATCGAATTCGACTATTGCTGCGTGCACGCTTCGCTGGCGCTGCGCGAAGACGGCTACGAGACCATTATGGTCAACTGTAACCCGGAAACCGTCTCCACCGATTACGACACCTCCGATCGCCTGTACTTCGAGCCGGTGACGCTGGAAGACGTGCTGGAAATCGTGCGCATCGAGAAGCCGAAGGGCGTGATCGTGCAGTACGGCGGCCAGACCCCGCTGAAGCTGGCGCGCGAGCTGGAAGCCGCAGGCGTGCCGATCATCGGCACCAGCCCGGATGCCATCGACCGCGCCGAAGACCGCGAGCGCTTCCAGCAGGCGGTCAACCGTCTGGGCCTGAAGCAGCCGGCCAACGCCACCGTGACCGCCATCGAGCAGGCGGTAGAGAAAGCGGCCGGCATCGGTTACCCGCTGGTGGTGCGTCCTTCTTACGTGCTGGGCGGCCGGGCGATGGAAATCGTCTATGACGAAGTCGACCTGCGCCGTTACTTCCAGAATGCGGTCAGCGTTTCCAACGACGCGCCGGTGCTGCTGGATCGCTTCCTGGATGACGCGGTGGAAGTGGACGTCGACGCCATCTGCGACGGCGAGCGCGTGCTGATTGGCGGCATTATGGAACACATCGAACAGGCGGGCGTGCACTCCGGCGACTCAGCCTGTTCACTGCCGGCCTACACCCTGAGCAAAGAAATTCAGGACGTGATGCGCCAGCAGGTAGAAAAACTGGCGTTCGAGCTGCAGGTGCGCGGCCTGATGAACGTGCAGTTTGCGGTGAAAAACAACGAAGTTTACCTGATTGAAGTCAACCCGCGCGCCGCGCGTACCGTGCCGTTCGTCTCCAAAGCCACCGGCGTGCCGCTGGCCAAGGTCGCGGCGCGGGTGATGGCGGGCAAAACGCTGGCCGAGCAGGGCGTGACCGAAGAGGTTATTCCGCCGTACTACTCGGTGAAGGAAGTGGTGCTGCCGTTCAACAAATTCCCGGGCGTCGACCCGATCCTTGGGCCGGAAATGCGCTCTACCGGGGAAGTGATGGGCGTGGGCCGCACCTTCGCCGAAGCCTTCTCCAAAGCGATGCTCGGCAGCCAGTCAGGCATGAAGAAACAGGGCCGTGCGCTGCTGTCGGTGCGTGAAGGCGACAAGGCGCGGGTAGTGGATCTGGCCGCCAGCCTGCTGAAGCAGGGCTTCGAGCTGGATGCGACCCACGGCACTGCGGTGGTGCTGGGCGAAGCGGGCATTAACCCGCGCCTGGTCAACAAGGTGCATGAAGGCCGTCCGCACATTCAGGACCGCATCAAAAATGGCGAGTACACCTATATCGTCAACACCACGGCCGGCCGCCAGGCGATTGAAGACTCCAAGCTGATTCGCCGCAGCGCGCTGCAGTACAAGGTGCACTACGACACCACGCTGAACGGCGGCTTCGCCACCGCGATGGCGCTGAAAGCGGATCCGACCGAGCAGGTGACGTCGGTACAGGAAATGCATGCGCGCATCGGCAAGTAACATCGCCATGCCGTAACCTCAGAGGGCGCTGCAGATGCAGCGCCCTTTTTTTATCTTATTCAGCCAATTTGTTTCCCCGAGTTAAAAATTTCCGCTATCAATCAATCTGCGAACTGTCACTCTGGTGATTGGTATATGCTTGAAGTATTGGCAAGGAACGAACGAAGGAACGACGACAACAATGATTTTGATTATTTACGCCCATCCCTATCCCCGGCATTCTCATGCCAACCAGCGGCTGCTGCAGGCGGTGAGGGATCTTCCCGAGGTAGAGGTGCGCTCGCTGTATGAGCTGTACCCCGATTTCAATATCGATATCAACGCCGAACAGCGCGCTCTGGAACGTGCCGACATGGTGGTGCTGCAACACCCGATGCAGTGGTACAGCTTTCCGCCGCTGCTGAAGTTATGGATCGACAAGGTGCTGGAACACGGCTGGGCCTACGGCCACGAAGGCGATGCGCTGGTGGGCAAGGACTGCCTGTGGGCGGTGACCAGCGGCGGTGATGAACAGCATTTCGAACTGGGAGACTTCCCGAATTTCGCCGCGCTGGCGCAGCCGCTGCAGGCGACCGCGGTCTATTGCGGTATGAACTGGCAGCCCTATTTTGCGGTGCATAATACCTTTACCTGCAACGAACCGGCGCTGATTGCCGCCGGGGAGGCCTACCGCCAACGGCTGGTCGAGTATCTGATGGAACACAGCGAACCGGTAGAACAGGGAGCCAGCCATGGATAACCACAACATGATGATCGAGGGGCTGATCTATCTCGGCTCCGCCGCGCTGTTCGTGCCTATTGCGGTGCGCCTCGGGCTGGGTTCGGTATTGGGCTACCTGATCGCCGGCTGCATCATCGGCCCCTGGGGGCTGAAGCTGGTGTCAGACGCCGAGTCGATCCTCACTTTCGCCGAAATCGGCGTGGTGCTGATGCTGTTTATCATCGGGCTGGAGCTGGATCCCAAACGGTTGTGGACGCTGCGCGCCTCGGTATTCGGCGGCGGCAGCATCCAGATGGCCGGCTGCGGGCTGGCGCTGAGCGCTTTTTGCTACTTCCTCGGGCTCGACTGGAAGGTGGCGCTGCTGATTGGCCTGACGCTGGCGCTGTCTTCCACCGCCATCGCCATGCAGGCGATGAGCGAGCGCAACCTGACGCCGTCGCCGATCGGCCGCAGCTCGTTTGCCGTGCTGTTGTTCCAGGATATCGCGGCGATCCCGCTGGTGGCGATGATCCCGCTGCTGGCCAGCAGCGGCGCCACCACCACGCTGGGCGCTTTCGCCATGTCTGCCGGCAAGGTGGTGGGCGCGCTGATGATCGTGGTGCTGCTTGGCCGCTATGTCACTCGCCCGTTGCTGCATTTTGTCGCCCGTTCGGGCATGCGCGAGGTGTTCAGCGCCGTGGCGCTGTTTTTGGTATTCGGCTTCGGCATTCTGCTGGAGATGGCCGGGCTGTCGATGGCGATGGGGGCTTTCCTCGCCGGGGTGCTGCTGGCCAGCTCGGAGTATCGCCACGCGCTGGAAAGCGATATTCAGCCGTTCAAAGGTTTGCTGCTGGGGCTGTTCTTTATCGGCGTTGGCATGTCGATCGACTTTGGCACGCTGTTCCACCACCCGCTGCTGATCGCTTCGCTGCTGCTGGGCTTTATGCTGATCAAGGCGGCGCTGCTGTGGCTGATCGGGCCGTTGCTGGGGGTGCCGAAGCGCCAGCGCGGCATGTTCGCCATTCTGTTGGGCCAGGGCAGTGAGTTCGCCTTCGTGATCTTCGGCGCGGCGCAGCTGGCGGGCGTGCTGCCGCCGGACTGGGCCAAGTCGCTGACGCTGGCGGTGGCGCTGTCGATGGCGGCTACGCCGCTGCTGTTGGTTGTCGCCACGCAGCTGGAGAAAAACGCGCCGAAGGAAGAACGCCCGGCGGACGTGATCGACGACGAGAACGCCAGCGTGATCATCGCCGGTTTCGGCCGTTTCGGCCAAATCGCCGGCCGCTTACTGTTGGCCAACGGCGTGCACACCGTGGTACTGGATCACGATCCGGACCATATCGAAACGCTGCGCAAGTTCGACGCCAAGGTGTTCTACGGCGACGCCACCCGCGCCGACCTGCTGGAAGCCGCCGGCGCCGCGCACGCCAAAGTGCTGATCAACGCCATTGACGATGTGGAGGCCAACCTGCAGCTGACCGAGTTGGCCAAGCGCCACTTCCCGCACCTGAAGGTGGTGGCGCGCGCGCGCGACGTCGACCACTGGTACCAGCTGCGCCAGCTGGGCGTGGAGAGCCCGGAGCGCGAGACCTTCGAGAGTTCGCTGCGCATCGGGCGCGAGACGCTGGAGCTGCTGGGGCTGGATGCCTACGAGGCGCGGGAAAAGGCGGATACCTTCCGCCGCTACAACCTGAAGATGCTGGAAGACACGCTGGAGAATTACCAGGATACCGAATTCCGCATCGCCAGCCTGCAGCGGGCCAAGGAAATGCTCAGCGCGGCCATCGAGCAGGATCAGAATCGGCTGGCGCGGGTGCAGCAAACCGGCTGGCGCGGCAGCATCGACGGCAAAGCGCCGGAAGACGAGGTGGTGGAAGCGAAGGGATAAGGGAAGGGGCGCCGCGATGGCGCCCCATTTTTTTGCTTAACTTAGCGCGACCTTGATGCCCAGCGCGATCAACATGCCGCCCAGCAATTTGTCGACGATCTTCTGGGTCTTTTCCAGCCCGCGGCGCACCGGGCCGCTTTGGATCAGGAACACCAGCAGCGGCCACCAGATGACCGACAGGCCGAGAATAATCCCCGCGTACCACAGCTTCTCCCCCAAACCGGAATCGATCTGCAGCACTTGGGTAAATACCGCCAGGAAGAACAGCGTGGCCTTCGGGTTCAGCAGGTTGCACAGATAGCCCTGAACAAAGGCGCTCTTCAGGCTGACCTGCTGCTGCGGCAGGTTGCTGACGTTCATCTTGCCGCCGCCGCGCGACAGCAGCGCCTGGATGCCGACCCAAATCAGGTAGGCCGCCCCGGCGTATTTAAGCAGGTTGAACAGCCACGGCGTGGTGGTGATCACCACCGCCAACCCGGCGACGCAGTAGGACATATGAGTGGCGACGCCGCAGATCACCCCGCAGGCGGTCATCATTGCCGCCAGGCGCGGATAGCGGGCGGCGTTTTTGATCACCAGGAAAAAATCCGGGCCGGGTGACAGCATGCCGAGAGCGGCGATGCCGGCGACGAACAGCGAAGTTTCAAGCATGGTTGGCGTCTCTGCGCAAAAGGCCTAATGCCGACGATAATAACGCCGCTTCCCCTGATGCGCATCAACCCAATGAGGTAATGTTTGCCACTATGATGAATATTCACTCAGCGCGAACGATGGGGCTCTATGCATCAGACTACCCTTACAGACAGGCCGGAGCCGCACCGGCTGCAGCGTGAAATTACCCGGCTGTGTATTCAATGCGCTTTGCTGCTGCTGCAGCACGGCGCCGAGAGCACGGTAGTGGAACAGCTATCGACCCGGCTGGGGCTGGCGCTGGGAATGGACGGCGTGGAAAGCTCCATCTCGGCCAATGCGGTGGTGCTGACCACTCTCAGCAACGGCGCCTGCGTGACCACCACCCGCAAGAACGTCGATCGCGGCATCAACATGCAAATGGTGACCGAGGTGCAGCATATCGTGATCCTCGCCGAACATCGGCTGGCGGATGCGCACGATGTGGCGCGGCGCTTCGAGAAGCTGCGGCCGCTGCGCTATCCGCGCTGGCTGGTGGTGGTGATGGTGGGGCTGTCGTGCGGCTGCTTCAGCATGCTTAACGGCGGCGGCGGGGATGCGTTCGCGGTCACCTTTATCGCCAGCGGCGTGGCGATGCTGGTGCGTCAACTGCTCACTGCGCGCCATATGAATCCGCTGATCAACTTTTGTCTGACGGCGTTCGTCGCCACCTCGGTATCCGGGCTGTTGCTGCGGTTGGCGGCCTTCAGCCACACCTCCAGCGTGGCGATGGCCGCCAGCGTTCTGTTGCTGGTGCCGGGCTTTCCGCTGATCAACGCGGTGGCGGACATGTTTAAAGGCCACGTGAATACCGGTCTGGCGCGTTGGGCGATGGCCAGCCTGCTCACGCTGGCCACCTGTATCGGCGTAGTGATGGCGATGTCGCTGTGGGATTTGCGGGGGTGGTCATGAGTCTGTGGTGGGCTTTGCTGCAGGAGATGCTGCTGGCGGCGGTGCCGGCGCTGGGCTTCGCCATGGTGTTCAACGTGCCGGTGCGTGCGCTGCGCTATTGCGCCCTGCTTGGCGCGGTGGGCCGCGGTTCGCGCATGCTGATGATGCATGTCGGTATGAACATCGAGTGGGCGTCGCTGTTGGCGGCGATCCTGATCGGCATCATCGGCATTTACTGGTCGCGTTGGCTGCTGGCGCATCCAAAGGTGTTTACCGTGGCGGCGGTGATCCCGATGTTCCCCGGCATTTCCGCCTATACCGCGATGATCACCGTGGTGGAGATTTCGCACCTGGGCTACAGCGAGGCCCTGATGGAGGCGATGGTCACCCACTTTCTCAAGGCCAGTTTTATCGTCGGCGCGTTGTCGATCGGCCTGTCGTTGCCGGGGCTGTGGTTATACCGCAAACGCCCTGGAGTATGAATTTCTGCGGCTATAAATCGTTGGTTATTAGATATACTGATAAGAGCTATCTTATATATTCATCTTGCTTGATTCGCCTATCGACGGCAGATTGGCCTTTACGTATAGTGTCAGCAATTTTGCTGCCTATACAGGGTTAAACAATGATTATCAGCCTGATCGCTGCCTTGGCGGCGGATCGCGTTATTGGCATGGAAAACGCCATGCCGTGGCACCTGCCGGCGGACCTGGCGTGGTTTAAACGCAACACGTTGAATAAGCCCGTTATTATGGGCCGTAAGACCTTTGAGTCTATTGGCCGCCCGCTGCCGGGCCGCCACAATATCGTTCTGAGCAGCCGCCCGGGCAACGAAACCGGGGTGACCTGGGCCACTTCGTTGGATGAAGCCCTGGCCGCGGCGGGCGACGTGGCAGAAGTGATGGTGATGGGCGGTGGGCGTATTTACACCCAGTTCCTGGCGCGCGCCAACCGCATGTACCTGACGCACATCGACGCCGAAGTCGGTGGCGACACTCACTTCCCAGACTACGAGCCGGACGAGTGGGAAACCTCGTTCAGTGAATTCCACGACGCGGACGAGCTGAATTCTCACAGCTACTGCTTCGAGATTTTAGAGCGCCGCTGATTTTTTAGGCGTTAACCGTTTCTCCTGAGGGCGCAAGCAATTGCGCCCTTTGTCGTTTTTGCCTCTTCTGCCTGTAACATTTCCGTCACACTTCCTGATTAGTATGAAGCCCAACTCTGAGCGCCCCGGCAACTCTGGTGAATCTCGATCGTGGCGCCATTACAAAAGGAAAGTGAGCTATGACGACCAAAATTGAGCAATTAGATGCCGACCGCCTGATAGATCCCACCCGTCGCAAACTGCTGCTCGGCAGCGCCGGCGCCGTCGGCCTGGCCGGTTTTCTAGGCGGCGGTATCTGGACGGTGTCCGCCGAGGCGTTGGCCGAAGATCTGCCGCCCAACAAGCTGCTCGGCTTCAAGGGCATTGCCGCCTCCACCGCCGACGAGGTGGCGATTGCGCCGGGCTACCGCGCCGATGTGTTGATCTCCTGGGGAGAGCCGCTGGTGGATGGCGCGCCCGCCTTCGATCCGCAGGGCAACAACAGCGCCGCCGATCAGGAAAAACAGTTTGGCGATAACAACGACGGCATGAGCTTTTTCCCGATCGACGACGGCCACGGCGTGATGGCTATCAACAATGAATACGTCAATGAGCAATACCTGTTCGCCCACGGCGGCGCCAAGGCCGCCAGCCTGGAAGAGGTGCGCAAATCCCAGGCGGCGCACGGGGTTTCCATCGTGGCGGTGCGCCGGACAGGCGACGGCCAGCGCTGGGAGGTGGAGCGCCCGTCGCGCTATAACCGCCGCATTACCGCCAACACAGAAATGCAATTCAGCGGCCCGGCCGCCGGCCACGCGCTGCTGCAAACCGCCGCCGACCCCAGCGGGCGCAAGGTGTTGGGCACCTTCGGCAACTGCGCCAACGGCAAAACGCCGTGGGGCACCTACCTGACCTGCGAAGAGAACTTCGACACCTATTTCGGCACTCACCAGGCCGATTACCAAACCACCGCGGAGCAGAAACGTTATACGCTGAAGGCCGGCGAGCCGGAGCGCAACTGGCCGGACTACGATGAACGTTTTGATGTGGCGAAGAACCCGAACGAATTCAACCGCCACGGCTGGATCGTGGAAATCGATCCGTTGAACCCCACGTCGACGCCGATCAAACACACCGCGCTGGGCCGTTTCAAGCATGAGAATGCGGCGGTTACCCTAGCCAAAGACGGCCGCCTGGTGGTGTACATGGGCGATGACGAGCGTGGCGAGCATATCTATAAATACGTTTCCAAAGGCGTGGTGGACGTCGCCAACCCGGCGAACAACCGCAGTCTGCTGGACGAGGGCACGCTGTACGTGGCGCAATTCGACGGCGACGCCGGCGGCACGCCGCTGAAGGGCACCGGGCGCTGGATAGCGCTGGAGTTCGGCAAGAATGGCCTGACGCCGGAAAATGGCTTCCGCGACGAAGGGGAAGTGCTGATCTTCGCCCGCAAGGCGGCGGCGCAGGTGGGGGCGACCAAAATGGATCGCCCGGAATGGATCGCGGTCAATCCGCATGACGGGCGCGCTTACTGCACCCTGACCAATAACAGCAAACGCGGCGAGGAAGGGATGCCGCTCAATGCCGCCAACCCGCGGCCAAACAACATTTACGGCCAGATCATCCGCTGGGACGAGGGCGGCGACGCCACGGCGGAGAGCTTCGCCTGGGATATCTACGCGCTGTGCGGCAACCCGATCGCTCACCCGGAAGGGGTCAACCGCGGCACGCCGAACATCACGGCGGACAACACCTTCAACAGCCCGGATGGCTTGGGCTTTGACCAGGCCGGCCGCCTGTGGATCCTGACCGACGGCAAATACAGCAACAAGGGCGACTATGTCGGCCAGGGCAACAACCAGATGTTGGTAGGCGACCCGCACAGCGGTGAGATCCGGCGCTTTATGGTCGGCCCGAAATCCTGCGAGCTGACCGGCATCACCTTTACCCCGGACTATAAGACGATGTTCGTCAACGTGCAGCATCCGGGCGAAGAGGGCGATTCCCACTTCCCGAACAACAGCCCGCGGCCGCGTTCATCGGTGCTGATGATCACGCGTGAGGATGGCGGAGTGATAGGGGCGTAATACGATAATGAGGCGGCCGCTTTGGCCGCCTTAACGATCAGGATGCAGCCAGGCGGGTGGTCGTGTCGGGCATGGCGCCGCGGTTGGCGGGTTGGGTAAAGTAGCGGCGGTCTTCCCAACGCAGCATGGTCAGATCCCCGCCCCAGCAGCAGCCGGTATCCAGCCCGATAATGCCTTCCGGGGTGCCTTTGCCTTCCAGCGACGCCCAGTGGCCGAAGATAATGGTGTAGTCGGCCTCCACCAGGCGCGGTAACTCGAACCAGGGCTTCAACGGCGCAGGCGCAGTGCCCGGCGTATCTTTGCAAATCATGTCGAGCTGCCCGTTGGGGAAGCAGTAGCGCATGCGGGTCAACGCATTGGTGCTGAAACGCAGGCGCGCCAGGCCGCTCAGCTCCGGCGACCAGTTGTTCGGCATATCGCCGTACATGGCGTCCAGGAACAGCGGATAACTGTCGCTGCTCAGCACCGCCTCCACCTCACGCGCGCAGGTTTTTGCCGTCTCGATGTCCCACTGCGGGGTAATGCCGGCATGCGCCATCACCAGCTTCAGCTCATCGTCTACCTGCAGCACCGGCTGGCGACGCAGCCAGTTGATCAGCTCATCGGCGTCCGGCGCTTCCAGCAACGGGGTGATGCGGTCTTTGGGTTTGTTGCGGCTGATGCCGGCATAGACCGCCAGCAGGTGCAGATCGTGGTTGCCCAGCACCATGCGCACCGCCGGGCCGAGCGAACGCACGTAGCGCAGCACGTCCAGCGAACCTGGCCCGCGGGCCACCAGATCGCCGGTCAGCCAGAGCCGGTCGCGCTGCGGATCGAAAGAAACCTGGGCCAATAGCGACTGCAGTTCATCGAAACAGCCATGAACGTCGCCGATAAGGTATGTCGACATATTTAATGGATCAGCGTTGGAATAGCTAAGCGGAACACGGGAATAGCGGTCTGGAACGGTTGACCCTGATGGTCAACCATTTCGTAGTGGCCTTCCATGGTGCCCAGCGGCGTCTCGAGGATCGCGCCGCTGGTGTATTGGAATTCGCCGCCGGGCGGGATCAGCGGCTGTTCGCCGATTACCCCTTCGCCCTGGACTTCGGTCTGGCGGCCGTTGCTGTTGGTGATCAGCCAGTAACGGCCCAGCAGCTGCACGTTGAAACGCCCCAGATTGCGGATGGTGATGGTATAGGCGAAGACATAACGCTCTTCTTCAGGAATCGACTGTGATTCCACATAGATGCTCTGAACCTGAATACATACACGGGGCGAATCAATCATGAAACAACTCCTTATTGCTGCGGTGCTGGGTTAGCTGAAAGCCAGTTTGCCAGCTTGCAGTACTGCGCCACAGAAATATTCTCTGCTCTGAGCGAAGGATCGATGCCCAACTCCGTCAGCTGTTCCGGAGTGAACAGATCGCCCAGGCTGTTGCGGATGGTTTTCCGACGCTGGTTGAACGCCTGAGTGGTAATGCGGCTCAGCATGCGCACGTCACCCACCGGGTTTGGCATCACGCCGTGCGGCACCAGACGCACTACGGCAGAGTCGACCTTCGGCGCCGGAGTGAATGAAGTTGGCGGCACTTCCAGCACCGGGATGACGTTGCAGTAATACTGCGCCATCACGGTCAAACGCCCGTAAGCCTTGCTGTTCGGGCCGGCGACCAGACGGTTTACCACCTCTTTCTGCAACATGAAGTGCATGTCGCGGATTGCCTGAGTATAGCTGAAAAGGTGGAACATCAGCGGCGTCGAAATATTGTACGGCAGGTTACCAAATACGCGCAGCGGTTGGCCTGCCTGCTCGGCCATTTCGGCGAAATTCACCGTCATGGCGTCTTGCTGGTGAATGGTCAGCTTGTCTTTCAGCTGCGGATGGTTCTCCAGCCGGGCGGCCAGATCGCGGTCCAGCTCGATCACCGTCATGCGGTCCATGCGCGCGCCAACCGGCTCGGTCAAGGCGCCCAGGCCCGGGCCGATCTCTACCACCGCTTCGCCCGGTTGCGGGTGAATGGCGGAGACAATGCTATCGATGACAAACTGATCGGTTAAAAAGTTTTGTCCAAAGCGTTTGCGGGCAAAGTGCCCTTGGTGGACTCTGTTATTCATTACAATTAATTATCATTTTAATGGCGAGATTCAAGGCCGTTTTGAAACTGCCCGCATCGGCGGTGCCGGTGCCGGCCAGTTCCAGAGCGGTACCGTGGTCGACCGAGGTACGAATAAAAGGCAAACCGAGGGTGATATTCACCGCACGGCCGAACCCCTGGTATTTTAGCACCGGCAGACCCTGATCGTGATACATCGCCAGCACCGCATCGGCATGTTGCAGATATTTGGGCTGGAACAGGGTGTCCGCCGGCAGCGGGCCGATCAGATGGATGCCTTCGCCGCGCAGCGCCTCGAGCGCCGGCGTGATGGTGTCTATCTCTTCGCGCCCCATATGGCCGCCTTCCCCGGCGTGCGGGTTAAGCCCACAGACGTAAATCTGCGGCTGAGGAATGCCAAATTTGGTTTTCAGATCCCGATCGAGGATATGGATGACTTCGAACAGGCTTTGACGGGTGATGGCGCCCGGCACCGCCAGCAGCGGCAGATGGGTGGTCGCCAGCGCCACGCGCAGCTCTTCGGTCGCCAGCATCATCACGACCCGATCGCAGCCGCTGCGATCGGCGAAAAACTCGGTATGGCCGATAAAAGGGATGCCGGCGTCGTTGATCACGCCCTTGTTCACCGGCCCGGTGATCAGCGCGGCAAATTCGCCGTTCAGGCAGCCGTCGCAGGCGCGGGCCAGGGTTTCCACCACGTAGGCGCTGTTGCCGACGTTAAGCTCTCCCGGGGTGACCGGATGCGCGGCTGCTACCGGCAGCAGGGTCAGCGTGCCGGCGCGCTGTGGCTGAGCCGGCTGCTGAGGTTGATAGTCGCGCAAGATCAGCGGCAGGTTCAGCTGCCGGGCGCGCTCAAGCAACAGGGCCGGATCCGCGCACACCACCAGTTCAACAGGCCAATCCTGTTGCGCCAGCGCTGCCACCAAATCCGGCCCCACCCCGGCGGGTTCGCCGGGGGTAATCACAATACGTTTATTGCTGTGCATTGCTGCCATCGAGGATCTTCACGTAGGCCTGGGCACGTTGTTCCTGCATCCAGGTCTGCGCTTCTTCAGCAAATTTACGGTTGAACAGCATGCGGTAAGCGCGATCTTTCTGCGCCGCGTCGGTTTTATCCACCTGGCGCGTATCCAGCAGCTGAATCAGGTGCCAACCGAAGGAAGAGTGCACCGGTGCGCTGATTTCGCCTTTGTTCAGCTTAAGCAGCGCGTCGCGGAACGCCGGATCGTAGATGTCCGGAGAGGCCCAGCCCAGATCGCCGCCCTGCATGGCGGAACCCGGATCCTGAGACAGCTGTTTGGCTTCATCGGCAAATTTGGCGCTGCCGTTTTTGATCGCTTCCGCGACAGACTGCAGCTTGGCGCGCGCCTGATCGTCGGTCATCACCACCGAAGGTTTCAGCAGGATATGGCGGGCATGCACCTCGGTCACGGAAACCGACTGGCTGGCGCCGCGGATATCGTTAACCTTCAGAATATGGAAGCCAACGCCGGAACGGATAGGGCCGACGACGTCGCCTTTCTTGGCGCTAACCAAACGCTCGGCGAACAGGGTAGGGATCTCCTGCAGCTTGCCCCAGCCCATGTTGCCGCCTTTCAGCGCCTGCGAATCCGCCGAGTAGGTGATTGCCAGCTTGCCGAAATCGGCGCCGCTGTTGATCTCGCCCACCAGCTTTTTGGCCAGCGCTTCGGCTTCGTCAACCTGCTGCTGCGACGGGTTTTCCGGCAGCGGGAGCAGAATGTGGCTGATGTTCATTTCGGTATCGCTGCCGTTCTGAGCCCCAACCTGCTTGGCCAGCGCATCCACTTCCTGCGGCAGGATGGTCACGCGGCGGCGCACTTCGTTGTTGCGCACTTCGGAGATCAGCATTTCCTTGCGGATTTGCGCGCGATAGGTGTTGTAGTTCAGGCCGTCGTAAGACAGACGGCTGCGCAACTGATCGACGCTCATTTTGTTTTGCGCGGCGATGTTGGCGATGGCTTTGTCCAGGTCGGCGTCGGACACGTTGATGCCCATTTTCTTGGCCATCTGCAGCTGGATATTGTCCATCACCAGACGTTCGATGATCTGATGGCGCAGCGTGCCGTCGTCCGGCAGCTGCTGGCCGGCTTGCTGCGCATTCAGCTTCACTGACTGCAGCAGGCTGTTGACGTCGCTCTCGAGTACCACGCCGTTATCCACGACGGCGGCGACTTTATCCACTTCTTGGGGTGCTGCGAACGCGGTATTGGCGCAAACCACCAATCCGAGAATAAGCGTTCTCCAGTTCTTCATACATTTCCCATTATGTAATCCGCAAATGCGGGTGAAAGTTTTCGTTTTCAAAGTGTTACCAATCATCAGAACGCACGCTGATACGGCAGGATGCCGGAGCGCAGCATTTCCGCGGAACCGAGGCTGTGATCGCTGCTCAGGCCACGCAGTTCGACGTTGAACGAAACTTTGTTGTCGTAAACGCTGGTATTGTTGCTGTTGTTCCATTCGGTGACCTTGCGCTCATAGCCCAGGGTTACCGCCCAGCAGCAGGTGTTGTACTTCAGCCCCACCAGTTGATCGGCAGACTGCTTGGCGCGGGTGTCGTAATAATACGCCCCAACCACCGCCCAGCGATCGGCAATCGGCCAACTGCCGGTGACGCCAACCTGAGAGATACCGTCCTGATAGGCCGGCACCGTTTTGGTGTTCAGCGCCGTCTGGATATATTCCGGCGTGGCGTAGCGGTAGTTCAGCTGCACCACGCGTTCGGCGTCCTGACGGTATTCCACCACGCCGTTGCCCAGAGAAACGCTGTTCAGGCGGGTGTCGTACTGCAGGCCGCCGCGCAGGCCCCAACGATCGTCGATCTTCCAATAGGTATCGCCGGCCCAGGCCAGGCTGCCGGTATCGTCGTTGTTGTCGTAACCCGTCATCTGGTCACCGGTGCGTGACCGGCTGAAGTAGTAGATTTGACCTACGGAAGCGTTAAAACGTTCAACCAGCGCATCATCATAAATTCGCGTGGTCAAACCGGTGGATACGCGGTTCTGCGAAGCGATGCGATCCAGGCCGCTGTAAGTGCGGTCGCGGAACAGGCCGCTGTAGTCGGTTTGCAGCAGCGTGGTGTCGTAGGTATAGATGTTGCTTTGATCACGGTATGGCACGTACAGGTACTGCACGCGCGGTTCCAGCGTTTGGGTGGCCCCTTCAGACCAGATCATCGGGCGTTCGAACACCAGCTTGCCGTCGACCTTGAACTGCGGCAGCACGCGGTTGACCGAGTCGTCGAGATTCGGCGCGTCGACCCCTTTGCGGCGCTGATAGTTGGCGGCGAAGCCGTCTGGAATATCCTGCTGGTAGTGGGTCGCCAGCAGCTTGGCTTCGGTGTTCAGGCTGGCCCAGCCGTTGGTCAGCGGCAGGCTCAGCGTAGGTTCCATATGCAGACGGGTGGCGTCCGGGCTGTATGGGTTGACGCTGGTGAACTTGGCCGCCTGGCCGTAGATGCGGAAGTCGAACGGGCCGAGGTCGTTCTTGTAGTAGTTCAGATCCAACTGCGGCTGAACCTTATACGAGTCCGACTGGCTGCGGTCGGTATCGTCGTAGATCTGGAACTGCTTGGAGCTCAAGGTGGCGTCCCAGTTCTCGTTGGCGTAACCCAGGCTGAACTTCTGCGTGGCGTAGCCGTCGGTGGTGGAGCCGTATTTGGAGTCCAGATCGGTAAAGTATTTGGAGTCGCTGACCTTGGTGTAGTCGACGTTGAAGCGCCACACCTGATCCATCACGCCGTTGTGGTTCCAGTAGAACAGCCAACGGGTGCTGTCGTCATAGTCCTTGCCGTATTCCTTGTCGTCCGGCAACCAGTCGAACTCCATCAGGCCGAGGCCCGGCTGCACCAGGTAGCGGAATTCGGTCTGCCACTGCAGGCCGCGCTTCGACATATAGTGCGGCGTGATGGTGGCGTCGTAGTTCGGCGCGATATTCCAGTAGTACGGCAACATGAACTCGAAGCCGTTGTTGCTGCCGTATTTCGCGTTCGGGATCAGGAAGCCGGAGCGGCGCTTATCGCCGACCGGCAGCTGCAGATACGGGCTGTAGAACACCGGCACGCCGCCGATGCGGAAGCGGGCGTTCCAGATTTCCGCCACCTGCTCTTCGCGGTCGTGGATCACTTCGGAACCGACAACGCTCCAGCTGTCGTCGCCCGGCAGGCAGGAGGTAAAGGTGCCGTTCTCCAAAATGGTGTAGCGATTGGCGCCGCGCATTTTCATTTTGTCGGCGTCGCCGCGCCCCTGACGGCCGACCATCTGGTAGTCGCCCTCATAGACGTCGGTATCTTTGTTATTCAGGTTCGACCAGGCCTTCGGGCCTTTCAGCTTGATCTGGTTGTCGCTGTAGTGCACGTCGCCGGTGGCGGTCACGGTGCGCACCGGATCGGCCTGCCCCGGCTCCTGAGTCTGGTTCAGTTCCACCTGCTTGGCGGTCAGGGTGCTGTTGCCCTGCTCGATATTGACGTTGCCGGTGAACAGCGCGCTCTTCGGATAGTCAGTGCGCGAGTCATCGGCATTGATGGTAACCGGCAGGCTGTTGGGATCGCCGCTGACCAAAGGCTTGGTATAAACAGGAACGCCAAGCATGCATTGCTCGGCCAGATCAGCCAGCGCATGCTGACTGTAGAGTGCCGTCCAAATCATCGTGGCCAGCAGTGTTGGGAAACTTTTTTTCATACGCGGTTTTGGTGTTCCGTCATCAGAGGCGTCATGTCCGGCAAACGGTCAGAGACTATATCACTCATCTGCGTTGCGCTAGTGTTAAATCCTGCCGTTTACTTGCGTCGTCGTTAGGCGCAAAGATAAATGACAGGTATGATAATCCAAATCCTGGGAAAAATCGCCTTAACCCTTACCTGAGATGGCAGGGATCTTGTGCGGCTTTCGGCATGATAATTGAGGAGTATATGCAGTATTGGGGAAAACTGCTCGGGGTCATCGTCGCCATTTGGTCTGGCGCGGGGTTCTGGGGTGTAGTTTTGGGGCTGATTATCGGTCATATGATCGATACTGCGCGCAGCAATAAGCGCAGCCGGGGTTTCTTCGCCGGCCAGCAAACGCGGCAAACGCTATTTTTCCGCACCACTTTTCAGGTGATGGGTCACCTGACCAAATCAAAAGGGCGCGTTACCGAGGCGGATATTCAGATCGCCAGCCTGTTTATGGATCGTCTGCAGCTGCACGGCGAAGCGCGCACCGCGGCGCAGCAGGCGTTTCGCGAAGGCAAGCAGAGCCAGTTTCCGCTGAGAGAGACGCTGCAGCAACTGCGCAGCATCTGTTTCGGCCGTTTCGACCTGATTCGGATGTTTCTGGAAATTCAAATCCAGGCGGCGTTCGCCGACGGTTCGCTGCATCCGAACGAGCGGCAGGTGCTGTATGTGATCGCGGAAGAGCTGGGCATCTCGCATGCGCAGTTCGATCAGTTCCTCAGCATGATGGAAGGCGGGCGCCAGTTTGGCGGCGGCCGGCAGGGCGGTTATTCGCAGGGCGGCTACCAGCAGGCGCAGCGCGGGCCAACGTTGGAAGATGCCTGTAAGGTGCTGGGCGTCAGCAGCGGCGACGATGCCGCCGCTATCAAGCGCGCCTACCGCAAGCTGATGAGCGAACATCATCCGGATAAACTGGTGGCGAAAGGCCTGCCGCCGGAAATGATGGAGATGGCCAAGCAAAAAGCGCAGGAGATCCAGGCGGCATACGATCTGATCAAACGCGAGAAAGGCTTCAAATAACGATACCCGTCATACTTCGAGCCGCAGGTGTGTTGGCTGCCTGCGCTTACCCCGGTCACGTACTTTTTGTACGCTTCCGGGGCTGCGCTTAGTTGCCGCCTTTCTGCAGCTCCAATTATTTAGGGTATCCGTTGGCGATGAGCTCAGAAATCCGGCTCGGCGCGAAAATGCATCGGCGTCTGGAAGGCGGGGTGGGTGATGCGCAGCTCCTGCGCATGCAGCTGCAGCCGTGGCGCCATCGCTTTCGCCTGTGGATGCGCGTAGAAACCGTCGCCGAGGATCGGATGCCCCAGCGCCAGCATATGTACCCGCAGTTGGTGAGAGCGGCCGGTGATCGGCGTCAGTTTTACCCGCGTGTTGCCGTCGGCGTCGCGCGACAGCACCTGATATTCCGTTTGCGCCGCTTTGCCGGTTTCAAAACACACTTTCTGCAGCGGCCGGTTCGGCCAGTCGCAAATCAGCGGTAAATCCACCCATCCCTCATCCTGCTCCAGGTGGCCCCAGACGCGGGCGATATAGGACTTCTTCGGCTCGCGCTCGCGGAACTGGCGCTTCAGCTCGCGCTCGGCGGCCTTGTTCAGCGCCACCACGATCACGCCGCTGGTGGCCATATCCAGCCGATGCACCGATTCGGCGGCCGGGAAGTCGGCCTGAATGCGCGTCATCAGGCTGTCTTTGTTTTCCGGCGCGCGGCCAGGCACCGAAAGCAGGCCGCTCGGCTTGTTGACCACCATGATGTGCTCATCCTGATACAGGATATGCATCGGGTCCTGTGGGGGATTGTAGGGTTCCATCTTGGCTCCGCTGAAAAAGGCCGTGCGGGGAACCATTGCCCCCCGCGCTGCGCCGGTTACTGGTGGGTGACGACCACCAGACGAATGGCGTCCAGACGCCAACCGGCTTCATTGAGGTTAGCCAGCACCTGACGGCGGTTGAACTCCAGCGCTTCGACTTCGTCGTCGCGGATGTTCGGGTTAACCGCCTTCAGCGCTTCCAGGCGCGCCAGCTCGGTGCTCAGCTTGTCGTCCGCTTCCTGTTTCGCCTGCTCAATCAACGCGCGAGCCTGCGCTTCAACCAGGCCTTCCGCCTGCTGCAGCATGGCGTGCACGTCCTGCTGCACCGCGTTGACCAGCTTGCTGGAGGTGTGGCGGTTGACGGCATTCAGCTGGCGGTTGAAGCTTTCGAACTCCACCTGCGCCGCCAGGTTGGTGCCTTTGCGATCCATCAGCATGCGGATTGGCGTCGGTGGCAGGAATCGGGTCAGCTGCAGGTGCTTCGGCGCCTGCGCTTCCACCACGTATACCAGCTCAACCAACAGAGTGCCGACCGGCAGCGCCTTGTTTTTCAACAGGGAAACCGCACAGCTGCCGGTATCGCCCGACAGGATCAGATCCAGGCCGTTGCGGATAATCGGGTGTTCCCAGCTGACGAACTGTGCGTCTTCACGCGACAGCGCCTGATCGCGGTCGAAGGTCACGGTACAGCCGTCCTGCGGCAGGCCCGGGAAGTCCGGCACCAGCATGTGGTCGGACGGCGTCAGCACGATCAGGTTGTCACTGCGATCGTCCTGATTGATGCCGACGATGTCGAACAGGTTGAGCGCAAAACCCACCAGGTTGACGTCGTTGTCCTGCTCGGCGATGGCGTCCGCCAGCGCCTGGGCCTTGTCGCCGCCGTTGGAGTGCATTTCCAGCAGGCGGTCGCGGCCCTGCTCCAGCTGCGCTTTCAGCTGGTCGTGCTGCTGGCGGCAGGCGTGAATGAATTCGTCCAGCCCTTCCTGTTCGGTCGGCGCGGCCAGATACCCGATCAGCTGCTCATAGCTGCTGTCGTAGATGGTGCGGCCGGTCGGGCAGGTGTGTTCGAAGGCGTCCAACCCCTCATGGAACCAGCGGCCCAGCACCGCCTGCGCGGTGTTTTCCAGGTACGGCACCATGATCTGGATGTCGTGCATCTGGCCGATACGATCCAGACGGCCGATCCGCTGCTCCAACAGATCCGGGTTGAACGGCAGGTCGAACATCACCAGCTGGCTGGCGAACTGGAAGTTGCGGCCTTCGGAACCGATTTCGGAACACAGCAACACCTGCGCGCCTTCTTCTTCGGAAGCGAAGTAAGCGGCGGCGCGATCGCGCTCGATGATCGACAGCCCTTCGTGGAACACCGCGGCGCGGATCGCTTCACGTTCGCGCAGCACCTGCTCCAGCTGCAGCGCGGTTTCCGCCTTGGCGCAGATCACCAGCACTTTCTCGTGACGGTTGGCCACCAGGTAATCCAGCAGCCATTCCACGCGCGGGTCGAAGTTCCACCAGGTGGCGTTCTCGCCCTCGAATTCCTGATAAATCTGCTCCGGGTACAGCATGTCGCGCGCGCGCGCCTCGACGGTTTTCTTGGCGCCCATGATGCCGGACACTTTAATCGCGGTCTGGTACTGGGTCGGCAACGGCAGCTTGATCTGATGCAGGTTACGGTGCGGGAAGCCCTTTACGCCGTTGCGGGTGTTGCGGAACAGCACGCGGCTGGTGCCGTGGCGATCCATCAGCATGGTCACCAGTTCCTGGCGCGCCTGCTCGGCGTTGTCGCCGTCGCTGTTGGCGGCTTTAAGCAGCGGTTCGATGTCCTGCTCGTCGATCAGTTCGCCCAGCAGGTTCAGCTTGTCGTCGGCCAGGCGTTCGCCGCTCAGCAACAGGGTGACTGCGTCGGCAACCGGGCGGTATTTTTGCTGCTCGGCCACGAACTCGTGATAGTCGTGGAAGCGGTTCGGATCCAGCAGGCGCAGACGGGCGAAGTGGCTCTGCTGGCCAAGCTGTTCCGGGGTGGCGGTCAGCAACAGCACGCCGGGAACGTGTTCGGCCAGCTGTTCGATCACCTGGTATTCGCGGCTCGGGGCTTCTTCGCTCCAGGCCAGGTGGTGGGCCTCGTCGACCACCAGCAGATCCCAGTGGGCGTCCGCCAGCTCTTCCAGGCGCTGCTTGTTGCGGCGCACGAAGTCCAGCGAGCAGATCACCAGCTGTTCGGTTTCGAACGGGTTGCTGCTGTCGAGCTTGGCTTCGGCGTAGCGGCTGTCGTCGAACAGCGAGAAGTAGAGGTTGAAGCGGCGCATCATCTCGACCAGCCACTGGTGCTGCAGGGTCTCCGGCACCACGATCAGCACGCGTTCGGCGCGGCCCGCCAGCAGCTGCTGGTGAATGATCATGCCGGCTTCGATGGTTTTGCCCAGGCCGACCTCGTCCGCCAACAGTACCCGCGGCGCATGGCGCTGGCCCACTTCGTAGGCGATATGCAGCTGGTGCGGGATCAGGCTGGCGCGCATGCCGCGCAGGCCGGCGAACGGCAGGCGATATTGCTCGCTCTGATATTTACGCGCGCGAAAGCGCAGGGCGAAGCGATCCATACGGTCAATTTGGCCGGCAAACAGCCGGTCCTGCGGCTTGCTGAAGGTCAGCTTGCTATCCAGCAGCACTTCGCGCATCGCCACGCCGCTTTCCTGGGTATCCAGGCGGGTGCCGACGTAGGTCAACAGGCCGTTATCCTCTTTTACTTCCTCCACCTGCAGCTGCCATCCTTCATGGCTGCTGATGGTATCGCCCGGGTTGAACATCACGCGGGTGATCGGCGAATCGTTTCTGGCATAGAGGCGGTTTTCACCGGTGGCGGGGAAAAGCAGGGTAATCATGCGCGTATCCAGCGCCACGACGGTTCCCAGACCTAATTCGCTTTCCGTATCGCTGATCCAGCGTTGACCAAGAGTAAAAGGCATATATTGTCGGCTCGATTCTTTGTAAGTAAGTCCGTCACTGCGGCGCAGCGACCTGTAGTAAACCCGGTTTATTTTAATTTGGCGGGCAATAGCTATAGCTCCCATGCTGGGGTCATAAGACGGCGCGGGGGATGATTCAGAAATTGGGAAGGGCGCTATGGTAATGGAAGGCGGCGCGTTCGTCACCTGCAAAACCTGATGATTTTTCTTAACCCAATATCAGAACAACCCCATCTGCCCGGTGACCAGCGTGGTGAAATCGTCGTGCAGAAAAGGCAGTATAGCGTCTGCCACCGGTTGTAGCTGGCGCTCCAGATAATGTTGGTAATCGATGGCCGAATGGCGCGTCTCCAGCGGCTCCGGCCCGGCGACGGTCATCACGTAACTGATCCAGCCGCCGTTCTGGTACTGCAGCGGCCGGCCGTGTTGGCGGTTGTAATCGTCGGCGATGCGCGCGGCGCGGACATGGGGCGGCACGTTGCGCTGGTATTCGTCGAGCCGCCTGCGCAGCCGCTTGCGGTAAATCAGCCGGTCATCGAACTCGCCGCCCAGCGTTTTGCTGACGTAGTCGCGCAGGTAGTCCTGATAGGGCTGCCGCTTGAAGATCAACTGATACAGCTGCTGCTGGAATTGCTGCGCCAGCGGCGTCCAGTCGGTGCGTACCGTTTCCAACCCTTTATACACCATCTCTTCACCGCCGTCCGGGCGAGCGATCAGGCCGGCATAGCGTTTTTTGCTGCCCTGCTCGGCGCCGCGGATGGTCGGCATCAGGAAGCGCGAATAGTGAGTTTCAAACTCCAGCTCCAGCGCGTTTTCCAGCCCGAATTGCTGCTGCAGGTGCCGTTGCCACCACTGGTTGACCCGCTGCACCAGCGCGCGGCCAATCTGCGCCGCCTGTTGTTCATCGTGCGGCTGTTTCAGCCACACGAAGGTGGAGTCGGTATCGCCGTAGATCACCTGATAACCCTCGGCCTCGATCAGTTCGCGCGTCTGGCGCATGATCTCATGGCCGCGCAGGGTGATCGAGGAGGCCAGGCGAGGATCGAAAAAGCGGCAGCCGCTCGATCCCAATACGCCGTACAGCGCGTTCATGATGATCTTCAGCGCCTGGGACAAGGCCTTGTTGTGCTGGCGTTTGGCCGCCTCGCGGCCCTGCCAGATCTGCTCGACTATCGCCGGCAGGCAGTGTTTGCTGCGTGAGAAACGCGCATTGCGAAAACCGGCTACCGAATCGGCGTCGCCCGGATGGCGCATGCCCTCCACCAGCCCGACCGGATCGATCAGGAAGGTGCGGATAATCGAGGGGTACAGGCTCTTGTAATCCAACACCAGCACCGAATCGTACAGACCGGGCTGTGAATCCATCACGAAACCGCCGGGGCTGTGCTCTTCCGGCTGCTCGCCGAGGTTGGGCGCGACAAAGCCCAACCGGTGCATGCGCGGCATGTACAGGTGGCTGAACGCCGCCACCGAGCCGCCGCTGCGGTCGGCCACCAGCCCGGTGACGGTGGCGCGCTCCAGCAGGAAGTTGAGCAGATCGGTCTTGGCGAAAATGCGTGTCACCAGCTCGCAGTCTTTCAGGTTGTAACGGGCCAGCGCCGGTTTGTCTTCGGCGAAGCGCCGGTCGATCTCCGCCATGCGCTGGTAGGGATTGTCGATCGATTTGCCTTCGCCCAGCAAATCCTGAGAAACGTATTCCAGGCTGAAGGAAGGGAAGTTCCAGGTGGCCGACTTCAGCGCTTCGATGCCGTCGATAATCAGCCTGCCGGGGGCGGAGGCGAAAAAGTGATTCTGCTTGAAGCCGTGCTCGCGCCACTCCAACAGGTTGCCGCCGCGCCCCAGCCGCAGGGGGATCTGGTAGCGTTCGGCATGTTTTTGCAGCACCCGCAGATCGAACTGCACCAGGTTCCAGCCGATGATGGCGTCCGGATCGTAGCGTTCCAGCCACTGGTTCAACCGCTCCAGCATTTGCGGGCGGCTTACGCAGTACTCCAGCTCGAAATCCAGCGCGTCGTCACCGCCGTTGGCCGGCCCCAGCATGTAGACCTGCCGCTGGCCGCAGCCCTCCAGCGCGATAGAGTAGAGTTCGCCGTGGGCGGTGGTTTCGATGTCCAGCGAGACCAGCTTCAGCGCCGGGCGGTATTCCGGCGCCGGTTTCATCTGGCCGTTAAGCTGCGGGCCGTCGCCGTTGGGTTGGCCGCTGAACCACACCGGCGCGGTGATAAAGCGCTCCATCAGGTAGCGTTCCGGCGGCCGGATGTCTGCCTCGTAAACCGCGACGCCGCCTTCTTTCAGCAGCTTTTCCAGCTTGATCAACTGGCGATGCTGGCGGCAGTACAGCCCGAGCATCGGCCGGTGGTGGAAATCCGTCAGCGACAGCGGTTTCAACTCCACCTGCCGCTCTTCGCGCAGCAGCAGTTCGGCGCGCTGGCGCTGTTCCGCGGGAATAAAGGCCACCGAGGTTTGCGGCGGCAGCCGCAGCCGCTGCGGCCCGGCGTCGGTCGCCAGCCAGAATTCCACTTCGGTGCCGGCGGGCGTGTCGCGCCAGTGGCGGGTGAGGATAAAACCCTGTTGAAGTGACATCACGCGGTTCCTGAGAGGCTAAACGGCAAGGCAATCGGCATAAGTTATAGTATGGGTTTTTATACAGGTATTGTCCACGGCTGTGCGGCATTGCCAAAAACGCATACAATTCATCGATTGACTCGTCTCCGGCTGCACCGGACAATCCTTCGCCCGCGCTTTGCCTAACGAACAGAGGTTTAATGGAAGCCTATTTACAGCATTTGATCGCCCAGTCATTGGCTTTCACCCTGATGGTCGTCATGTTGGTCGCATTTTTGGAATCGCTGGCGTTGGTGGGGCTGTTGCTGCCCGGTACGGTAATGATGGCCAGCATCGGCGCGCTGATCGGCAGCGGCAAGGTGGACTTCTATTACGCCTGGGCGGCCGGCATCCTTGGCTGTTTGTTGGGAGACTGGATCTCCTACTTCATCGGCCGCGCCTTCAAGGGGCCGCTGCATCGCTGGTCATTTCTGAAGAAGAACAAGGCGATGCTCGACAAAACAGAGCACGCGCTGCACCAGCACAGCATGGCCACTATCCTGATTGGCCGTTTTGTCGGCCCGACGCGCCCGCTGGTGCCGATGGTGGCCGGTATGCTCGATCTGCCGCCGTACAAGTTCGCCCTGCCGAACATCATCGGCTGCGTCACCTGGCCGCCGGTGTATTTCTTCCCCGGCATTTTGGCCGGCGTGGCGATCGACATTCCTGCCAGCGCCGACAGCGCCATGTTCAAGTGGTTGCTGTTGGCGGCGGCGGTGCTTATCTGGCTGGCCGCCTGGCTGAGTTGGCGCTGGTGGCGCGAAGATAAGCGCCGCGCCGATCGGCTGAGCCGGTGGCTGTCGCCGGGGCGGCTGCGCATAGCCTGCGTGTTTAGCTGGCTCGCGGCGCTGGCGGTCGGTTATCTGCTGAGCCAGCAGCCGCTGATGCCGGTGTATCGGCATCTGTTGTGGAAGGTGTTGTCCGGGCAATGACAGCGGGGGCGTTTGCCCCCGTTCGCTTTACTGGAAGAACGCCTCCAGCTGTTCGAACACCCGTACGTCTTCGCTGTGGCGTTTCACCTGCAGCACGTCCTCCAGTTTTTCCACCTGGCTTATCATCTGCACCAACCGCTGGTCGTCGGCCACCAGCAGCCAGATGCGGCTCTGCTGGCCGTCTTTCAATGGCATGCACAGGATGCCCTCGACGTTGAAAGCGCGGCGGGCAAACAGGCCGCAGACGTGCGACATCACGCCGGGATGGTTTCGTACCGCCAGCTCCAGGATCACCTGTGGTTTATCTTGTTGTTGCAGCATGGCTTATTCTCCAATCATGTCGATGTTGGCGGCGCCCGGCGGCACCATCGGGAACACTTTTTCGTTAATATCGATCAGCGCGTGGATCAGGCAGGGCCCTGGGCGCTGAATCGCCTCGGCCAGGGCGGCCTGCGGATCTTCCGCGGCGTTCAGGTCGCAGGTGTCCAGCCCGAAACCGGCGGCGATCTTGAGGAAATCGGTGCGCTTAGGGTAGGCGGCGGCAAAGATGCGTTGCTGGTAGAACAGGGTTTGCTGCTGATGCACCAATCCCAGCGCCTGGTTGTTCATCAGAATGATTTTTACGTCCAGATCCTGCTCGACCGCGGTGGCCATTTCCTGAATGTTCATCATCAGGCTGCCGTCGCCGGAGAAGCACAGCACTTTGCGTTGCGGTTCGGCCAGCGCCGCGCCGATCGCCGCCGGCAGACCGAAGCCCATGGTGCCGAGGCCGCCGGAGGTCAGCCACTGGCGCGGGCGGCTCAGCGGATACGCCTGCGCCACCCACATCTGATGCTGGCCCACGTCGGTGGTGATGATGGCGCTGTCGTCCACGCAGCGTGCGGCGGCCAACACCAAACCATAGTGGCTCAGCGGATCTTGCGCATTCGGCATGTTGAACGGGAACTCGCGCTTCAGGTCGTTCACGGTGCTCAGCCATTCGCTGCGCGGCTGCGTCTCGATCAGCGGCAGCAGCTGCTGCAATACCTGGCCGACGTCGGCATGGATAGCCACGTTGGCCTGCTTCACCTTGCCCAGTTCGGCACGGTCGATGTCCACGTGAATGATGGCGGCGTTGGGGCAGAACTGTTCGGTTTTGCCAATCGCCCGATCGTCGAAGCGCGCACCCAGCACGATCAGCAGATCGGCCTCCTGCAGAATAAAGTTGGTGCTGCGCGCCGCATGCATCCCCAGCATGCCCAGCGACAGCGGATGCTCCACCGGCATCGCGCCCAGCGCCATCAGCGTCATGGTGGTGGGCAGGCCGGCGCGTTCCGCCAGCTCCAGCGCCTGTTGGTGGGCTTCGGCGCAGATAATGCCGCCACCGAGGTAGAGGATCGGGCGCTTGGCCTGGTTGATCATCGCGGCGGCCTGCGCCACCTGCGCCGGTTCGAAGGCCGGTGCCGCATCGGGTACGGCGATCGGCGGCAGCTCATCCAACGTTATCTCGGCGGTTTGCACGTCTTTCGGGATATCGATCCATACCGGGCCGGGGCGGCCGGATTCGGCGATGCGGAAGGCGTCGCAGATCACCTGCGGCAGTTCGCGGATATCGCGCACCAGGTGGTTGTGCTTGGTGATCGGGATTGAGATGCCGTAGGTATCCACCTCCTGGAAGGCGTCGGTGCCGATCATCGAGGAAGGCACCTGAGCGGTGATGCACACCAGCGGGATGGAGTCGAGCTTGGCGTCGGCGATGGCGGTGACCAGGTTGGTGGCCCCCGGGCCGCTGGAGGCGATGCATACCGCCGCCTTGCCGTTGGCCCGCGCCATGCCCTGTGCCATAAAGCCGGCACCCTGTTCGTGGCGCGCCAATACGTGGTGGATGCGGGTGCTTTGGCTCAGCGCGTCATACAGCGGCAGCGCCGCGCCGCCCGGAATGCCGGCGACCGTGGTGATGCCCTGGCGCTCCAGCAGGTGAACGATCAGTTGTGCGCCGGTGAATCTGGTGCCTGGTTGAGACGTGCCCGAAATTGCCATGTTCCTGTCCTTTCTCGAGGCCGGTTGCTTTTCTGGGCAGGGTGCTAAAACAAGAAACCCCGCCCGGTTTGCGCCGGCGGGGTTTGGGAATCGATGCGTTGATTCGGACCCTACGGCGCATTGCCGACGACCACCACCACACGCACGACGACCACCGCGGCTGGTAGCGCGGTAACTAGTAGGGTCGAAGTCAGCGAGGATGCGATCACAGGGAACCTTATCATCAGTAAAAAAGTCAGGTTTTTATAAAACCACAGGCGAAAAATTCGCACAACAGGTTTATTTGCCCAGCATAAAAAACGCGCGTCTGATCACGCTTTATGCGCAATGCCCAGCACCTGCGCCTCCGGCGCGCTGCCGTCCAACAGGGCCTGCGTCGGGCCGTCGTAATAGATGCAGCCGTCCACCACCAGCAGCGTGCGCGGGGCGATGCGCGCGGCGTCGTCCAGATTGTGCGACACCATCAGCAGCGTCAGGCTGCGCTGTTCGCACACCTCCTGCAGCAGCTGCAGCATTTCGTTGCGCAGCGCCGGATCGAGCGCCGAGAAGGGCTCATCGAGCAGCAGGATTGGCCGTTGGCGTATCAGGCAACGCGCCAGGGCGGCGCGCTGCCGCTGGCCGCCGGACAGCTGTGCCGGCAGGCGTTCAAGGTGTTCTTCCAGCCCGACCTGCCCGGCTATCTGCGCCAGCTGCCGCTGTTGCTGCGCATTCAGCCGCAGGCCGGGATCGAGGCCCAGCCCGATGTTCTGCGCCACCGTCAGGTGAGCGAACAGGTTGTTTTCCTGAAACAGCATCGACACCGGCCGTTTGGCCGGCGGCGTGGCGGTGTGCTCCTCGCCGTCGAGCAACAGTCTGCCGCTGGCCGCCGGCAGAAAACCGGCGATCAGGCTCAGCAGGGTGCTTTTGCCCGCGCCGCTGGGCCCGAGCACCGCAACGCGCTCGCCCGGCTGAATGTGCAGGTCAAAGCGCATCGGCAGGTGTTCATACAGGTAGGTCAGTTTTTCAAGCGTCAGCATAGGTTTTTCATTTTTCAAGTCGCCGCCTTGCAGCAGTTGCAATCTATTGAGCGGAGCGGCCCGGTAGACGTTCGATCAGGGTAAACAGCAGGAAGCACAGCAGCAACAGCAGCAGCGCGGTTACCGCCCCGTCGTTGCTGCGGTAGGCGCCAATCTGCTGATACAGGTAAAAAGGCAGGGTACGGAAATGCTCGTTGCCGAACAAGGCGACCACGCCGAAATCGCCGATGGACAGCACGCAGGCGAAGGCCAGCGCCTGCGCCAGCGGGCGGCGCAGCGCCTTCAGTTCGATCAGCCGCAGCCGCCGCCAGCCGCGCATGTCCAGCGACAGGCACAGCGGATTGTAGCGCTCGGCCAGATCGCGCATCGGGTTTTCCAGCACCTTCAGCGCATAAGGCACCGCCATCAGCGCATTGGTGAGGATCACCAGCGCGTAAGGCGACTGCGGCAGCCCGAGGGTGTCGCTCAGCAGCAGGAAGAAACCGGTGGCCAGCACGATGCCCGGCATCGCCAGGATCACCATGCCGCTCAGCTCCAGCGTTTGGCCCCAGCGCAGACGTTGGCGCAGCTTGAGCTCGCGGCTGCTCCATAGCAGCATCATGGTCAGCGTCACGCACAGCAGGCCGGCGCCGAGCGCGATGCGCAGCGAGGTGAACAGCGCCTGCCACAGCATCTGCTGTTGCAGCACGCTGACCATCGCCTGATTGGCGCCGTCGGCGACCACCGCCAGCAGCGGCGGCAGCAGCAGCAAGAGGGCGGCGGCGATCAGCAGAAAATCGCTGACGCGGCGCCACAGGCTGTCCTCCGGGTTGCGCCAGAGGTGCGCTTGGGTATGGCCCACCGGCAACGCCTGGCCCAGCCGCTGGCTGAGCACCACCAGGCCCAGGCAGCATGTCAGCTGGATCAGCGCCAGCAGCGCGGCGCGGCTGAGATCGTAGTCGTAGCTCAGCGCCTGATAGATAGCCAGTTCTATCGTGGTGGCCTGGGGCCCGCCGCCCAGCGACAGTACGGTGGCGAAACTGGCGAAGCACAGCATGAAAATCAAGGCGCCGCTCGGCAGGATCTGCCGGCGCAGCGCCGGCCATTCGACAAAGCGGAACTGCTGCCAGCCGTTCATGCCGAGCTGAGCCGCCAGCTGGCGCTGTTCGACCGGGATATGTTCCAGCGCCTGCATCAGCAGGCGGGTGGCCAGCGGCAGGTTAAAAAACACGTGCGCCAGCAGGATGCCCTGCAGGCCATACGGCGAGAAGCTGTAGTTGACGCCCAGCCAGCCGCACAGCGTCGCCAGCCAGCCCTGGCGGCCATAGACGCTGAGCAGGCCAAACACCGCCACCAGCACCGGCAGCACCAGCGTCATTGCGCACAGCCGGAGCAGCAGTTGGCGGCCGGGGAAGCGGCGGCGATACAGCGCACGCGCCAGCAGGATGGCGGGCAGCACCGAGATCAAGGCCGACAGCAGCGCCTGCCGAAAGGTGAAGCGCACCACGTGCCACAGGTAGCTGTCCTGCCACAGGCCGCGCCAGTCGCTTTCCGGCGCGTGCCGCCACAGCGAGCCCATCGCCAGCGCGGCGATGGTCAGGATCAGCCCGGCGGCCAGCAGCCCCGGCCATAGCCAGCGGGGGATTACTGGCTGACGGCGGTTTGCCATGCCCGGATCCAACTGCCGCGTTGCCTGGCCACCTCTTCGGCGCTGTACTGCAGCGCGGTCTGTGGGACTATCATCTGTTCAAAGCCGGCCGGCAGCGGGGTTTTGATCGCCGGGTACATCCAGTTGCCGGTCGGAATGCTGTTCTGGAACGCCGGCGTCACCATAAATTGCATGAAGCGCTCCGCCAGCGCCGGCTGTTTGGCGGCCTTCAGCTTGCCCGCCACTTCAACCTGCAAGTAGTGGCCTTCGCTGAAGTTGGCGGCGGCGTAGCCGTCTTTTTTCTCTTCAATCAGGTGATAGGCCGGGGAAGTGGTATAGCTGAGCACCAGGTCGCCTTCGCCCTTGAGGAACAGGCCGTAGGCTTCGCTCCAGCCTTTGGTGACGGTGACGGTTTTCTTCGCCAGCTGCCGCCAGGCCGCCGGCGCCTTGTCGCCATAGACCTTTTGCATCCACAGCAGCAGGCCGAGGCCCGGCGTGCTGGTGCGCGGATCTTCATAGATCACCTTCCAGTTTTGATCGCTGCTGACCAGTTCCTGCAGGCTTTTCGGCGGGTTTTTCAGTTTGTCCTTGTTGTAGACGAAGGCGAAGTAGCCGTAGTCATAAGGCACGAAGGTTTTATCCTGCCAGCCGCCCGGCACGGTCAGTTTGCCGGTATCCACGCCGCTCGGCGCGAACAGCCCGGTCTGCTGGGCGGCCTGCAGCAGGTTGTTGTCCAGGCCCAGCACCACGTCGGCTGCGCTGTTGGTGCCTTCCATGCGCAGGCGGTTCAGCAGCGACACGCCGTCTTCCAGCGCGACGAATTTCAGCTCGCAGTCGCAGTCGGCCTCGAAGGCTTTTTTCACCGCCGGGCCGGGGCCCCAGTCGGCGGCGAAGGAGTCATAGGTGTAGACCGTCAGCGTCGGCTTGGCGAGCGCCGGCGCGGCGCACAGCAGCAGTAAGCAGGGCAGATATTTTTTGACCACGTTGCACTCCTGAAAAATAAGGGGGCAAGGGCATCTGAGAGGGGCGAGGCGGCCAGGCCGGATCGCTATGCTCAAATCCCTCCGCCGGTATTGACCGGATCAGGTTCGACGGGTGTGCTCTCAGCGGAAAAGCGGGCTTTCTTCATCGCCTGCTTTCCGCACCCCGTTGAGACGGCGCTATTGTAAAGACTAACCGACGCAGGCGAAAGGCGCTTATGCCTCCGGCGGTGCAAACCAGGCGGATTTGAAGTCGAACCAGCCGAGGGTGTTCATGCGCACGCCGCGCATGCTGCGCTGGCCGTGCAGCTGCAGCCAGTGGTGGAACAGCGGATGCAGCTGGTGTCCGCTGACCAGCCGTTGGCAGAAATCCGCCAGCGGCAGGCGGTTGGCGCGCCACTGCGCGGCGTCCTGCGCTAGATCTTCATGCATGCAGTGCTGCAACAGCGGCAGCTCATACAGGGTGGCGAACAGCGAGAATTCCAGCGGCAGGGTAAAATTGGCGCTGCCGAGCCACAGATCGCTCTGCGCATCGCCCTTATGCCAGGTGGCGTAATCTACGGTCTGCACAATCAGCCTGACGCCATGCTGAGCCAGCAGCGGTTCGATGGCCTGGCGGATGGCGTGGAACTCCGAGTGCTCGTTGAAATAGGTGATCGTCAGCGCGGTCAGGCCCGCCGGTTTGGGCTGCTGCGCCAGCGCGCGATTGTGATGCCAGCGCGGCAGCAGGCCATAGGCCGGCGACCAATAGCGTTGGTAGACCGGCCCGGCATTGCTCAATAGAGATATTGGGTTGATCAGTTCGCACAGCCAGCTGCGGATGGCCGGATCGGCCGCCAGCGGGGAACGCTGGTCGAACAGCAGAAAGTAGCAGCCTTCCTCCAGCCGGCTTTCCAGCTCGTTTTTGCCGGTGTCGTCGCCCTGCAGCTGGACGCCGGAGTGCACCAGCTCCTCGGTAACCTCCGGCAGCACCCAGATATTCACCTCGTCGATCAGCGCCCGGTAGCCAAAATAGTCATCGAAGGCGTGGATCTTCATCTGGCTGCGGTGGTTACGCACCACGCTGTACGGGCCAGTGCCTATCGGATGGCGGGCGAAATCCGGCAGGCTGCGCCATTCGCGCGGCAGGATCATCGCGTGCACGCTGCCCAGCAGCCAGGGTAGCCAGTAGTCGGGGCTGTTCAGGCGCACATCGATGACGTAAGGCGTCGGCGAGGTGACGCTCTCGATGTGTGAAAACAGCGAGAGCGGCATCAACCGGTTGAGCGAGCTGATGACGTCTTCCATCTCCAGTTCGCGGCCGTGGTGGAAATGGATCGCCGGGCGCAGGTAAAAACGCCAGTGCAGCGGTGTCAGGGCCTGCCAGTGATGGGAAAGATCGGACTCCAGTTCCCCGTTTTCCTCATTTATGCGCGTCAGGCCGCTGAAGATTTGCCGGGCCAGGTGGGTTTCCGAACGCCGCAGCGCCGAGCCGGGCAGCAGGTTGTACAACTGGCGATAGTAGAGCACCCGCAGGATGTGTTTGCCCTGGCGGAAGCTGCGGCCCAGCTGGGACAACAGCATCTGGCGCACCACGTTTTTGTCGCCGACCAGCTGTACCAATTGATCGATGCGATCCTGCTCCAGCAGCTCCTCGGCCCGCTGCTGCTGCAGCGCCAGGCCGGTATAGTGGAAGCTGAGCTGCGAACGCTTGCCGCGCCCCGACTCCGCCTGCCAGGTCAGCCAGCCCTGCTGCTGCATGGCGCTCAGCAGCGAGCGCACGTGGCGCCGCGAACAGCTGAGCACCTCCGCCAGTTCCTGCAGCGTGGTTTCGGTGGTTTCGCCATGGCAGCGCTGCCACAGGCGGATGAACTGCTGCTGCAATCTGGAGGTGGACATAAAAGAGGAACGCTCCCGCATCAATTCGTCAATTTATCTTTCCCTATATTACGCCGATAATTTTAATCAATGAAAGGGGGAGGGCGAATGATGAAAGCTTTCTTGTCAAAACGGTTCTATCAACGCTATTTCAGCGCGGTGCGCCGCCAGCACGCCGACTGGCTGGGCCTGGTGCCTGAGCAGGCGCGGCTGGAGATGCTGGCCCACCTGACCCAGTGGGATATCAAGGACATGAGCGAAAAGCAGTACCGCGAACATCTTTGAACGACGCGGTGGCTTGAAATACGCGGGGCAAAAGAGTTTCTGAGTAATGGTGCAGTTTCACCAGCCAGTGGGGTAACCCACTGGTTTTTTTATTCGTGGTCCTGGCGAGGCGCTTGCATTTTTCCCGCCGTGGCCTAAGGTTTCCACTTCTGCTTTAAGGTCAGGGACGAAGATATGCAACGCCTGAGCTGGCTGTCACAACGTTTTAATCCCATTTTTGCCGCTTTCCTGCTGATCGCCTTTCTTTCGGGCATCGCCGGTGCCTTGCTGGCGCCGACGCTGAGCCTGTTTCTGACCACCGAGGTGAAGGTGCGGCCGCTGTGGGTAGGCTTGTTCTATACCGCCAACGCGGTGGCCGGCATTGTCGTTAGCTTCCTGCTGGCCAAGCGTTCCGACACCCGCGGCGATCGGCGCATGCTGATCCTGCTTTGCTGCCTGATGGCGGTCGGCAACTGCCTGCTGTTCGCCTTCAACCGCGACTACCTGACGCTGATCACCGCCGGCGTGCTGATGTCGGCGGTGGCCAATACCGCCATGCCGCAGATTTTCGCGCTGGCGCGCGAATACGCTGACAGCGAAGCGCGCGAGGTGGTGATGTTCAGTTCGGTGATGCGCGCACAGCTGTCGCTGGCCTGGGTAGTTGGGCCGCCGCTGTCTTTCGCACTGGCGTTGAGCTACGGCTTCACGGTGATGTTCCTGATTGCCGCCGCCACCTTTGCCGCGTGTACGCTGCTGGTGTGGTTCGCCCTGCCGTCGGTGCCGCGTGCGGAAGAGGCGGGCGATAGCCTGCAGGGCGGCGCCTCCGCGCCGATTGCGCCCGCCAGCGCCTGGCGCAACCGCGACGTGCGGCTGCTGTTTGTCGCCTCGATGCTGATGTGGACCTGCAACACCATGTATATCATCGATATGCCGCTGTATATCACCGCCGATCTCGGCCTGCCGGAGAAGCTGGCCGGGTTGCTGATGGGCACCGCCGCCGGGCTGGAGATCCCGGCGATGCTGTTGGCCGGTTATTACGTTAAACGCTTCGGCAAACGTAACATGATGCTGTTTGCGGTACTGGCCGGGGTGCTGTTCTACGGCGGGCTGGTGGTGTTCACCGGTAAAACGGCGCTGATTGCGCTGCAGCTGCTGAACGCCATTTTTATCGGCATCGTCGCCGGTATCGGCATGCTGTATTTTCAGGATCTGATGCCGGGGCGGCCTGGCGCCGCCACCACGCTGTTCACCAACAGCATTTCCACCGGGGTGATCCTGGCCGGGGTGCTGCAGGGGGCGCTGGTGGAGAACCTGGGGCACTACGCCGTTTACTGGCTGGCGGCGCTGCTGGCGGTGGCGGCGTTGTGGATGAGCGCCCGGGTGCGCGAAGTGTGAGATCAAACGCCGTCATTATTGACGCAAGTCATTGAGAAGCTTAAACCAGACGCCCAAGCTAAACGGACACAGAACGCGTTCGCCGCGTTCTCGCCCATCTTGCAGCTGAGATGCCGATCCGTTTAGAAAAGTGGGTACGTTATGGATAAACTGACACCGCTCAAGCCTGTTCCTTCCCTGTGCGCCGTCGCCGCCACGCTGATCATTTGGTTTCTCATCCCGGTGCCGGAGGGGGTCGCCCCCAACGCCTGGCAGCTGCTGGCGCTGTTTATCGGCACCATCATCGCCATCATCGGCAAGGCGATGCCGATCGGCGCCGTTTCGACGATCGCCATCGCGCTGGTGGCGGTGACCGGCGTAACCAACCCCGGCAAGCCGGGCGCGGCGCTGGACGACGCGCTCAGCGGATTTTCCAACCCGCTGATCTGGCTGATCGGCTTTTCTATCATGATCTCCCTCAGCCTGAACAAAACCGGATTGGGCGCGCGCATCGGTTACTATTTCATCTCGCTGTTCGGCAAAAAAACGCTGGGTATCGCCTATGCGCTGACGCTGGCGGAAACCACGCTGGCGCCGGTAACCCCCAGCAACACCGCGCGCGGCGGCGGCATTATCCACCCTATCATGAGGTCTATAGCCGACAGCTTCGGCTCCAGGCCCGAGCTGAATACCTCCGGCAAAATCGGCCGCTATCTGTCGCTGGTCAACTACAACATCAACCCGGTCACCTCGGCGATGTTTATTACCGCCACCGCGCCTAACCCGCTGATCGTCAGCCTGATCGCCAAAGGCACTCACGGCAGCTTCGAGCTTTACTGGTCGATGTGGGCGGTGGCTGCGCTGGTGCCGGGGCTGTGCTCGCTGATCGTGATGCCGCTGGTTATCTACCTGCTGTACCCGCCCGAGGTGAAAAGCACCCCCGACGCGCCGCGCTTCGCCCGCGAGAAACTGCAGGCGCTGGGGCCGGTGACGCTGCCGGAGAAAATCACCCTGGCGGTGTTCGCGCTGCTGCTGGCGCTGTGGGCCGGCATTCCGGCGATGCTCTTCGGGCCGGCGCTGGCGGTTAATCCGACCACCGCGGCGCTGATTGGCCTGGCGGTGCTGCTGGCCACCGGCGTGTTGAGCTGGGAAGACGTGCTGAAGCACAAAGGGGCCTGGGACACCGTGGTGTGGTTCTCGGCGCTGGTGATGATGGCCAGCTTCCTCGGCAAACTGGGGCTGATCGGCTGGCTGTCGCAAACGGTGGGCAGCGGCATCGACCATATGGGCATGAGCTGGGTCGGCGGCACCCTGCTGTTGACCATTATCTATCTGTATTCCCACTACTTCTTCGCCAGCACCACCGCGCACGTTACCGCGATGTTCGCCGCCTTCTTCGCCGCAGGGATTGCGCTTGGCGCGCCGCCGGCGCTGCTGGGGCTGATTCTGGCGTTCTCTTCTTCGCTGATGATGTCGCTGACCCATTACGGCACCGGCACCGCGCCGATTATTTTCGGCTCCGGCTATGTGACGCTGGGCGAGTGGTGGAAAACCGGGCTGGTGATGAGCGTGATCAACCTGCTGATCTGGGTGTTGATCGGCGGGGCATGGTGGAAGTGGTTGGGTTATTGGTGAGAAAAAAATTCACCCGCCGGGCGGCGGGTGAAGGGGATTAATTCAGAAACGCCGGCTGCTGCGCCTCGTAGCGGGAGATGTCCGCTTCGTGCTGCAGCGTCAGGCCGATGCTGTCCAGCCCGTTGATCATGCAGTGGCGGCGGAAGCTGTCTATCTCGAACGGGTAGCTCTTGCCGCCGGCGTTGACGGTCTGGTTTTCCAGATCGACCACGAACTCGACGCCTTCGTGGTCCGCTACCAGCCTGAACAGCTCATCGACCTGCTGTTCGCTCAGGGTGACCGGCAGCAATTGGTTGTTGAACGAGTTGCCGTAGAAGATATCGGCGAAGCTCGGTGCAATCACCACTTTGAAACCGTAGTCGGTCAGCGCCCAGGGCGCGTGCTCGCGTGAGGAGCCGCAGCCGAAGTTTTCCCGCGCCAGCAGGATGCTGGCCCCTTTATAGCGCGGTTTGTTCAGCACGAAATCCGGGTTCGGCTGCTGGCCGGCGTCGTCGAGGAAGCGCCAGTCGTTGAACAGGTGCTGGCCGAAGCCGGTGCGCGTCACTTTCTGCAAAAACTGTTTTGGAATGATGGCGTCGGTGTCGACGTTTGCCGCATCCAAAGGCACCACTAAACCGGTGTGTTGAGTAAATTTAGCCACGGTCGTGCCCCTTAGTGAATGTCGCGAATATCGGCGAAATGGCCGGCAACGGCGGCCGCGGCGGCCATCGCCGGGCTGACCAGGTGGGTGCGCCCACCGCGGCCCTGACGCCCTTCGAAGTTACGGTTGCTGGTGGATGCGCAGCGCTCGCCCGGGTTCAGGCGGTCGTTGTTCATCGCCAGGCACATCGAGCAGCCCGGCAAACGCCATTCAAAACCGGCTTCGATAAAGATCTTATCCAGGCCTTCGGCTTCCGCCTGCGCCTTCACCGGGCCGGAGCCCGGCACCACGATCGCCTGCACGCCGCTGGCGACCTTGCGGCCTTTGGCGATCGCCGCCGCCGCGCGCAAATCTTCGATGCGTGAGTTAGTGCAAGAGCCGATAAACACTTTATCGATCGGCACTTCGGTCAGTTTGATGCCCGGTTTCAGGTCCATATAGGCCAGCGCTTTTTCGGCGGAGGCGCGCTCGACCGGATCGCTGAAGGATTCAGGTGCGGGGATCGCCTGGTTGACGGCGATCACCTGGCCCGGGTTGGTGCCCCAGGTGACCTGCGGCGCGATGTCTTCGGCGCGCAGCGTGACCACGGCGTCGAATTTAGCCGCGTCGTCGGATTTCAGCGTGCGCCAGTAGGCGACCGCCTGCTCCCAGCTGTCGCCGGTCGGCGCAAACTGGCGGCCCTTCAGGTAATCGAAGGTGGTGTCGTCCGGCGCCACCAGGCCCGCTTTGGCGCCCATTTCGATCGCCATGTTGCACAACGTCATGCGGCCTTCCATGCTCAGCGCCTCAATGGCTTTGCCGCAGAATTCCACCACGTGACCGGTGCCGCCGGCGCTGCCGGTTTTGCCGATCACCGCCAGCACGATGTCCTTGGCGGTGATGCCTTCGGCGGCGTCGCCGGTAACTTCAATCTTCATGGTTTTTGCGCGGCCCTGCTTCAGGGTCTGGGTGGCCAGCACGTGCTCCACTTCGGAGGTGCCGATACCGAACGCCAGCGAACCGAACGCGCCGTGGGTGGCGGTGTGCGAGTCGCCGCAGACGATGGTCATGCCCGGCAGCGTCATGCCCTGCTCGGGGCCGATCACGTGCACGATGCCCTGGAACGGGTGATTCAGGTCATACAGCGAGACGCCGAATTCCGCGCAGTTCTTGATCAGCTCCTGCATCTGGATGCGCGCCATCTCGCCGCTGGCGTTGATGTCTTTGGTTTGGGTCGAAACGTTGTGATCCATGGTGGCGAAGGTCTTGCCCGGCTGGCGCACCTTGCGGCCCATGGCGCGCAGGCCGTCGAACGCCTGCGGCGAGGTGACTTCGTGCACCAAATGGCGGTCGATATACAGCAGCGGCGTTTCGTTCGGCGCTTCGTACACCACGTGGGCATCGTACAGCTTCTGATATAAGGTCTTGGCCATGTTATGCCCCCTGGGCTACAAAGCGGGCGATGATGTCGCCCATTTCATCGGTGCTGACGGCTTTGCCTTCACCGGCCAGATCGGCGGTGCGGTAGCCCTGTTCCAACGCCTGGTTGATGGCGCGTTCAACGGCGTCGGCCGCTTCATCGGCGCCCAGGCTGTAACGCAACAGCAGGGTGGCGGACAGGATCTGAGCTACCGGGTTGGCGATGCCTTTACCCGCGATGTCCGGCGCGGAGCCCCCGGCCGGCTCATACAACCCGAAGCCTTGTTCGTTCAGGCTGGCGGACGGCAGCATGCCCATCGAGCCGGTGATCATCGCGCACTCGTCGGACAGGATGTCGCCGAACAGGTTGGAGCACAGCAGCACGTCGAACTGGGACGGATCTTTAATCAGCTGCATGGTGGCGTTGTCGATGTACATGTGCGAGAGCGAGACGTCCGGATAGTCTTTGGCGACCTGATTGACCACTTCACGCCACAGGATAGAGCTTTGCAACACGTTGGCCTTGTCGATAGAGGTGACCTTGTTGCGGCGCTTGCGGGCGGATTCGAAGGCGATGCGCGCGATGCGTTCAATTTCGAAACGGTGATAGACCTCGGTATCGAAGGCGCGTTCCTGCATGCCCTGGCCTTCGCGTCCCTTCGGCTGGCCGAAGTAGATGCCGCCGGTCAATTCCCGCACGCACAGGATATCGAATCCGCGCGCGGCGATGTCGGCGCGCAGTGGGCAAAACGCTTCCAGGCCTTGGTACAAACGCGCAGGGCGCAGGTTGCTGAACAGTTTGAAGTGTTTGCGCAGCGGCAGCAGGGCGCCGCGTTCAGGCTGCTCGGCCGGCGGCAAATGCTCCCATTTCGGGCCGCCTACCGAACCGAACAGGATCGCATCCGCCTGCTCGCAGCCGGCGACGGTCGCAGGCGGCAGCGGGCTGCCGTGGCGATCGATGGCGATGCCGCCGACGTCGTATTCGGCGGTGGTGATGCGGATATCAAAGCGCTGACGCACCGCGTCCAGCACCTTGTGCGCCTGAGCCATTACTTCCGGGCCGATTCCGTCTCCGGGCAAGACGGCAATATGGTAAGTCTTCGTCATGTTCACACCGTTTCCTGATTATTTTGATGTTTGCTTTGCTGCAGACGCTGCTTTTCTTTTTCTACCTGCTGTGAGCGCCAAATATTATTCAATACGTGAACCATCGCCTTGGCGGAGGATTCGACGATGTCGGTCGCCAGGCCTACGCCGTGGAAGCGGCGGCCGTTGTAGGACACCACGATATCCACCTGGCCCAGCGCGTCGCGGCCCTGGCCCTTGGCGGTCAGCTGGTATTTCACCAGTTCGATAGGGTAATCGGTGATGCGGTTGATCGCCTGGTAGACCGCGTCGACCGGGCCGTTGCCGGTGGCCGCTTCGGCTTTTTCTTCGCCGCCGCAGATCAATTTCACCGAGGCGGTGGCCATGATGCTGCTACCGGACTGCACGCTGAAGTAATCCAGGCTGAAATGCTCCGGCTCTTCCTGCTGCTTGTTAATGAAAGCCAAAGCTTCCAGATCGTAATCGAACACCTGGCCCTTCTTGTCGGCCAGCTTCAGGAAGGCGGCGTACAGCGTGTCCAGGTTGTAGTCCTGTTCCTGATAGCCCATCTCTTCCATGCGGTGTTTCACCGCCGCGCGGCCGGAACGTGAGGTCAGGTTCAGCTGCACGTCTTTCAGGCCGATCGACTGCGGGGTCATGATTTCGTAGTTTTCGCGGTTCTTCAGCACGCCGTCCTGATGGATGCCGGAGGAGTGGGCGAAGGCGTTGGAACCGACGATGGCCTTGTTGGCCGGGATCGGCATATTGCACAGTTGGCTGACTATCTGGCTGGTACGGAAGATTTCCTGGTGGTTGATGTTGGTGTGCACGTTCATGATGTCCTGGCGCACCTTAATCGCCATGATCACCTCTTCCAACGAGCAGTTGCCGGCGCGTTCGCCGATGCCGTTCAGGGTGCCTTCGACCTGGCGTGCGCCGGCCTGCACCGCGGCGATGGAGTTGCCGACCGCCATGCCCAGATCGTCGTGGCAGTGTACGGAGATGATGGCTTTGTCGATGTTCGGCACCCGGTCGTACAGGGTGGTGATGATGCCGCCAAACTGGTTCGGCGTGGTGTAGCCGACGGTGTCCGGGATGTTGATGGTGGTGGCGCCGGCGTTAATGGCGGCTTCGACCACCCGACACAGGTTGTCGATCGGCGTGCGGCCGGCGTCTTCACAGGAGAATTCCACGTCGTCGGTGTAGTTGCGAGCGCGTTTGACCGAGCGCACCGCCATCTCCAGCACTTCATCGAACGAACGCTTCAATTTCGATTCGATGTGCAGGGTCGAGGTGGCCAGGAAAACGTGGATGCGGAAGGCCTCGGCGACGCGCAGCGCTTCGGCGGCCACGTCGATGTCTTTATCTACGCAGCGCGCCAGCCCGCAGACGCGGCTGTTCTTGATTTGGCGGGCGATGGTTTGCACGGATTCGAAGTCACCCGGCGAGGAGACCGGGAAGCCGACCTCCATCACGTCGACGCCCATTCTTTCCAGCGCCATCGCAATCTGAATCTTTTCTTTGACGCTCAGGCTGGCCTGCAGCGCCTGTTCACCGTCGCGCAGCGTGGTATCGAAAATAATGACTTGTTGGCTCATCGGGGCGTTCCTTATCGTGTTGATTTCACGCTAAGCGGGTAAAAAAAAACCCGCGCAGTAGCGCGGGTTTTTTATGGGGGATGGGCTGAATCAGCTCCGAATTCCATCCACCGGCATACCGCGCAAACAAGATGCGTTAAGTAGTAGGCCTAGTAGACGTTGAGTACGGATCATGAGGGTTCAGCTTCTCTTAATTTGTGTGTTGCCTAATTTGATACGTGATTGGCTTGGCGATGTCAACACCTGATTGAATGCGCGGGCAAGGCGGCGTCGATAAATTGGCGTCCGGGGAAAGTAGAGGATAGTTCGGTGAAAAAGCCTCTGGTCAGAGAAAAAACAGGGGGCGGTTTGCGCGCTGCTTAGCATAAACGAATCGAATATATACGGCGGCAATTGCTTCTGTTCCTCATTGGGTTAAAATTTATGGGAAGCAATAAGAGGTGCCGGCTGCGGGGAATAGGCTGTTTTTTATTGTTTTAGTAAATGATTTAAATAAAATGTATATATTTTATTTATTGCTTTAAGAATAACCCTCCCATAGCTGCGCCTTTACATACGTTATTGATGGGTTTTTAAGTAGTTTGATTGTTCATGATGTGTTTTTATAGTCTGGATTATTAATCCGGGGCCGGTTTTATAGCTTCATTGTTGTTGCTACCTATTTATTAGTACGGAATTGGCTGGGTACCTCTCGGTTGAGTGAGGGGTTTCTGATATGCGCCCTATATTCGTTTTATACCATGACATTTATCGACAGAATTGAAGGGTGCTGGTTGTGTCGTGTGGGAATAAATCAATGCGGCTTATCATTGTTTCTCCTACATAGGGATTGGATTATCTACACAGGATTGAGTGGAGTGAAATATGGCTGAATACGATTCAGAAGTGACCATGGTTAAAGAACCGTCGGATATTCATTTGCGCAGCGTCGATCTTAATTTGTTGACCGTTTTTGACTCTGTTATGCAAATGCAGAATATTACGCGAGCCGCTAATTCGTTGGGAATGTCGCAGCCGGCGGTGAGCAACGCCGTTGCGCGCCTGAAGGTGATGTTTAACGACGAACTGTTCGTGCGCTGCGGGCGCGGGATCCAGCCCACCATGCGCGCCAGACAACTGTTTGGGCCGGTACGCCAGGCGCTGCAGCTGGTGCAAAATGAGCTGCCCGGCGCCGAGTTCGAACCCTTCACCAGCGCGCGGGTTTTCTCGTTGTCGCTGTGCAGCCCGCTCGATTTACGCCTGGGAGCGAACATAATCAACCATGTTAAACAGATCGCGCCTCAGCTTAATTTACAAATAAAGTCATACATTAACGATAACATAGAACATCAATTGCGTTATCAGAATGTGGAATTCGTCATCGGCTACAGTCATTTTGAATCGGCGGAATTCCGCAATATAGCATTATTTGACGATGAGTTAGTGCTGGCGGTGGCTCAGGAACATCCGCGCATGACCGACGGCGTTACGCGGGATCAGATTTTAACGGAACAACATGCGGTAGTTTCTCTGGAAAGTTTCGGATCGTTCAGCAAACCTTACTATACCGATGAATTTATGCAGCGCGCGGTTATTCAACAATGCACTGACTTATACAGCGTATTGAATATGGTTTCCCTTACGGAGATGGTCGCCATTGCTCCGGCATGGCTGGTGCGACAGCAGGCGGCCTCACTGAAAATAAAAGCGCTGCCGTTATGGCGGGAAGAAAGTAAGGCGACCTGCTATCTGTCCTGGCATGATTCTTCGGAGAGAGATAAAGGGCATCAATGGATGAAATCCGTCCTGGCCGAAGCGGGGGCCCATAAATAAACCGGCGGTTGATTATGTCCAGGGCGTGATAATAACCATGATGATGGAGGAGACGTGACGAAAAGGTAAGAACTATCTGTGCTTTTATTAAGATGTTTCTTGGCGATAGGGTGATGCTTTAATAGTTTTTGACGTTGCCATGATGAATTTATGAGAAACAGTTAATATGAAGTTATATTCTGCTCCTGCCATTTTTACTGGTGTTTTTATCTGATGTTAAAGATCGGCCCGCAGGGGCCGCATTTTGTTGCCGGCATAAAACCTTTTCACCGCCCCTTTGTCCAACCTGTAGGTGCGGTGAGGGTTGCTAAAGTTTTGGCTCACACCTCTACGCTGAAAATGCTTTTCCCGCTGTCAGAGAGTAGGTAGACTGCGCGAAAAAAAGTAAACACGTGTAAGCTGAGATGCAGGGCGAAAGGCCCTTCGAGGCTAACTGTTTGATTCATTTCAGGCTCAGAGCGCTATGATCAATAATCTGCTGCAATACCATCTGACTCATCGTATACAGCATCAGGCTTCCCACCGCGCCGATCGCACAGCTTTTCGCCAATGGTCTCCCCAGGGAGAGACGCAGCTTAGCTGGCGGCAGGCCGATATGCACATTACCCGCATCGCCAGCGCGTTGCTGGCGCTGGGCGCCGAAGTTCAGGAACGTATCGCGATATTTGCCAATAACAGCATGGCCTGGTCGTTGGCCGATTTGGCCATTCTGCAGCTGCGTGGGGTCAGCGTGCCGCTGTATGCCACCAATACGCCGGCCCAGGCGGCCTTTATCATTAATGACGCTGATATTCGCATCCTGTTCGTCGGCGAGCAGGCGCAGCTGGATGCGGCGATCGCTCTGCGCGGCGTGTGCCCGCAGTTGAGCCACATTATCGCGTTCGATGACGGTGTGGATCTGCGTGGCTGTGAGATTGCCCGGCACCTGAACGCCTTTGAGCGGGAAACCGAGCCGGCGGCGTATCAAGCGCAGCGGCTGCAGCGCATCGCAGACTGCTGCCTGGAGGATCTTTTCACGCTGATCTACACCTCGGGCACCACCGGTGAGCCCAAGGGCGTAATGCTGGATTACCGCAACCTGGCGGCGCAGCTTTATCTGCACGATGAGCGCCTGACGGTAAATGACGAAGACGTCTCGCTCAGCTTCCTGCCGCTATCGCACGTATTTGAACGCGCCTGGAGCTTTTTCATTATGCATTCCGGCGCGCAAAACGTGTATCTGCCGAATACCGATTGGGTGCGCGAGGCGATGGCGCAGGTGCGCCCGACGCTGATGTGCGCGGTGCCGCGTTTCTACGAGAAGATCTTCAGCGCGGTACAGGAAAAGGTGGCGCGGGCCCCCTGGCTGCGCCGCGCGCTGTTCCATTGGGCGATCGTCTGCGGTGAACGCAAGTTCCTGCAGGAGCGCGCCGGTAAACCTCTGGGCAAGCTGTTTGCGCTCTCTCACCGCTGGGCCGATAAGCTGGTGCTGAGCAAGCTGCGCGGCATTCTTGGCGGGCGGGTGCGATTCCTGCCTGCGGCGGGCGCCAAGCTGGATGACAACGTGATTCTGTTTTTCCAGGCGATAGGCGTCAACATCAAGTACGGCTACGGCATGACCGAAACCTGCGCCACTGTTTCCTGTTGGGAAGAGGGCACTTTCCGCTTTGGCTCTATCGGCAAGCCGCTGCCGGGCGTAGAGGTGCGCATTGGCGAGGAAAATGAGATCCAGCTGCGCGGGCCGATCGTTATGCGCGGTTATTTCAACAAACCGCTGGAAACTGCCGCTTCTTTTACCGCCGACGGCTGGCTGAAGACCGGCGACGCCGGCGCGATCGATGAAGAGGGCAACCTGTTTATTACCGAACGCCTGAAAGATTTGATGAAAACCTCCGGCGGCAAGTATATTGCGCCGCAGATGCTGGAGGGCACGCTGGCGCAGGATCGCTTTATCGAACAGGTGGCTATCATCGCCGATGCGCGCAAGTTTGTTTCCGCGCTGATCGTGCCCTGCTTCGAATCCCTGGAAGAATATGCGAAGTCGATCAATTTGAAATATCAGGATCGGCTGGATCTGCTGCGCCACAGCCATATCATCGAGATGTTCGAGCACCGCCTGCGCGATATGCAAAAGGAGCTGGCGCGCTTCGAGCAGGTGAAGAAGTTTACCCTGCTGCCCGCGGCCTTCTCGATGGAGCTGGGCGAGCTGACGCCGACCCTGAAGCTGCGCCGCAAGGTGATCCTTCAGCGTTACCAGCGTGAAATAGATTCGATGTACGCAGAGCAGGCCTGAAACCGCCGCCGGCCTTGTCCGGCGAAAAAAAACGGCAGATTTTCCGCCTGATATAGTTCTGTAATTCCCTACCGGTTTGAAACAATGCCTAGCCTGATCGCCACAGGGCTAGCGCATTGTTTTTATAAAGCGCCAATCTCCAGCCGCTTGGCAATAACCCTTGCATCGCTAAGCCATTTTGCCGTTTGCCTGCCCCATATTCTGACGTTATGTTAATCAGTTATAGTCAATCCATAAAAACGTTGGGGCATTAGCCCACAGCAGGCGCCACGTTCCGGCGCCAGACAAGAATAAGCAAGCCTGGAGGCAAACCCATGGAGATGTTGTCAGGAGCCGAGATGGTCGTTCGATCGTTGATCGATCAGGGCGTTAAGCACGTATTCGGTTATCCGGGCGGGGCGGTACTCGATATCTACGACGCCCTGCATACGGTTGGGGGAATCGATCATATTCTGGTGCGCCACGAACAGGGAGCGGTACACATGGCCGACGGCTATGCGCGCGCCACCGGTGAAGTCGGCGTGGTGCTGGTGACCTCAGGCCCCGGCGCCACCAACGCCATCACCGGTATCGCCACCGCCTATATGGACTCCATTCCTATGGTGGTGCTGTCAGGCCAGGTTCCCAGCTCGCTGATTGGCTACGACGCCTTTCAGGAGTGCGACATGGTGGGGATCTCGCGTCCGGTGGTGAAGCACAGCTTCCTGGTGAAGCGCACCGAAGACATTCCCGGCGTGCTGAAAAAAGCCTTCTATCTGGCGTCGACCGGCCGGCCCGGGCCGGTAGTGATCGACCTGCCGAAAGACATCGTCGGCCCGGCGGTCAGGCTGCCTTACGCCTACCCGCAAGAGGTGAGCATGCGCTCCTATAACCCGACGGTGCAGGGGCATCGCGGGCAGATCAAGCGTGCGTTGCAAACCATTCTGGCGGCCAAGCGGCCGGTGATGTACGTCGGCGGCGGTGCGATCAACGCGGCCTGCGACGCGGAACTGCTGGCGCTGGCGGAAAAGCTCAACCTGCCGGTGACCTGCACCCTGATGGGGTTGGGCGCTTTCCCCGGCACCCACCGTCAGAGCGTCGGCATGCTCGGCATGCACGGCACCTATGAAGCCAACAAGACCATGCACCACTCCGATGTGATTTTCGCCGTCGGGGTGCGTTTCGATGACCGCACCACCAACAATCTGGCCAAGTACTGCCCAGACGCCACCGTGCTGCACATTGATATCGACCCGACCTCGATCTCCAAAACGGTGGACGCCGATATTCCGATCGTCGGCGACGCCAGGCAGGTGCTGACCCAGATGCTGGAGCTGCTGGCGCAGGACGATAAAACGCAGGACCTCGATGCGCTGCGCGACTGGTGGCGGTCTATCGAACAGTGGCGCGCGCGCGACTGCCTGGGCTACGACAAGCACAGCGGCACCATCAAACCGCAGGCGGTGATAGAAACGCTGCATCGCCTGACCAAGGGGGACGCCTATGTGACCTCCGATGTGGGCCAGCACCAGATGTTCGCCGCGCTCTATTACCCGTTCGATAAGCCGCGCCGCTGGATCAACTCCGGCGGCCTCGGCACCATGGGCTTCGGCTTGCCGGCGGCGCTGGGCGTCAAGCTGGCGTTGCCGGACGAAACCGTGGTGTGCGTAACCGGCGATGGCAGCATTCAAATGAATATCCAGGAGCTGTCCACTGCGCTGCAGTACAATCTGCCGGTGGTGGTGGTGAACCTGAACAACCGCTATCTGGGCATGGTGAAGCAGTGGCAGGACATGATTTACTCCGGCCGTCACTCGCAATCTTATATGGATTCACTGCCGGACTTCGTCCGGTTGGCGGAGGCTTACGGCCATATCGGCATCGCCATTCGCACGCCGGACGAGCTGGAAAGCAAGCTGGCGCAGGCGCTGGCCGAAAAAGAACGGCTGGTGTTTGTCGACGTGACCGTCGATGAGACCGAACATGTTTATCCAATGCAGATCCGCGGTGGAAGCATGGACGAGATGTGGTTAAGCAAAACGGAGAGGACCTGATCATGCGCCGTATTTTATCTGTATTGCTGGAAAACGAATCCGGGGCGTTATCGCGCGTGGTTGGGCTGTTCTCTCAGCGCGGTTATAACATTGAAAGCCTGACGGTGGCGCCGACCGACGATCCTACGCTGTCGCGCATGACTATCCAAACCGTTGGCGATGAAAAGGTGCTGGAGCAGATCGAAAAGCAGCTGCACAAGCTGGTGGACGTGCTGCGCGTCAGTGAACTGGTGCAGGGCGCCCATGTCGAACGCGAAATCATGCTGGTGAAGCTGCAGGCCAGCGGCTATGGCCGCGAAGAAGTGAAGCGCTGCGCCGATATCTTCCGCGGCCAGATCGTTGACGTCACCGCCACGCTTTACACCGTTCAGCTGGCGGGCACCAGCGACAAGCTGGACGCCTTCCTGAACGCGGTGCGCGAAGTGGCGGAGATCGTGGAAGTAGCGCGCTCCGGCGTGGTCGGCGTATCGCGCGGCGACAAAATCATGCGCTGAAGTCTGGCTCAGTATAATCTGAGGGCGCGGCCCGGCTGCACCCTCAGATTTTCGGCGTTTTTTGCCCGTTTGCTGGCACCTTTCGGCAAAAGCGGTTGCTCGGCAGTGTTTTCTGCTGTTAGATCGCAGAGGCTGGATTGAATAACCGCACGGGATGCGATGGTGAATCCGAGCCCAGCTTACTCTTCTATTTTCAGCGTCATTAAGGGGTTAACGTGAAACTGGATGAAATCGCGCGTCTCGCGGGCGTTTCGCGCACCACGGCCAGTTATGTCATCAACGGCAAGGCGAAGCAGTATCGTGTCAGCGATAAAACCGTCGACAAAGTGATGGCCGTGGTCAGGGAGCACAACTATCACCCGAATGCCGTCGCGGCTGGGCTGCGCGCCGGGCGAACCCGTTCCATCGGGTTGGTGATACCGGATCTGGAAAATACCAGCTATACCCGCATCGCCAACTATCTTGAGCGCCAGGCGCGTCAGCGCGGCTATCAGCTGCTGATCGCCTGTTCGGAAGATCAGCCGGATAACGAAATGCGCTGCATTGAGCACCTGCTGCAACGCCAGGTAGACGCGATTATCGTTTCCACCGCGCTGCCGCCGGAACACCCGTTTTATCAACGCTGGGCTAACGATCCGCTGCCGATCATCGCACTGGACCGTGCGTTGGATCGCGAGCATTTCATCAGCGTGGTGGGCGCCGATCAGGAAGACGCCTTTGCGCTGGCGCAGGAGCTGCGCACTTTCCCGGCGGAATCGGTGTTGTATCTGGGGGCGTTGCCGGAGCTTTCCGTCAGCTTCCTGCGTGAGCAGGGGTTCCGCCAGGCCTGGCAGGATGACCCGCGCCATGTCGACTATCTGTATGCCAACAGCTACGAGCGCGAAGCCGCTGGCGCGTTGTTTGCCGAATGGCTGAAAACGCACCCGATGCCGCAGGCGCTGTTCACGACTTCGTTCTCTTTGCTGCAGGGAGTGATGGACGTTACGTTGAAGCAGCGTGGCCGCTTGCCGACCGATCTGGCGATCGCCACCTTTGGCGACCATGAACTGCTCGACTTCCTGGAGTGCCCGGTGCTGGCGGTGGCGCAGCGTCATCGCGACGTGGCTGAACGGGTGCTGGAGCTGGTACTGGCCAGCCTGGACGAGCCACGCAAACCGAAACCGGGCCTGACGCGCATTCGCCGCAACCTGTTCCGCCGCGGCAGCCTCAGCCGCAAGTAATCTGCATTATCTTCACGGCGCCCGTTTGCCGGGCGCCGTGAATAACCTCACGCGTACCCCGCAAGCATTTGCTGCCGCCGGCGCCAACGTTCCCCCCGGTGCTGACGCGAAGCGATTAAAATCCAGCTTTCAAAAAAATACATTAAAAACAATATGTTGAGATTTTTTGGTTTCAGCGGGGGAATTTTGCAGAAAAAATTGTGGGAATTAAGGTGTAAGAAAATGAAACCATAATTGTAAACAGGTATTTTGAGAATAATCTTACCGAATTGATTTAAATCGAAATTAGCTCTCCTCGTAATATCCGAGCCATTTATTTTTTCTGTGGTCTCATCATTAGCGCTGCAATTGAAGTAAAATAGCGCGCGGTTCCGTCGGCAATAACCGTTGAGCGTTATTAACTCAAGGGCTTATGGCATATTCCGCCGCCGATTGCGCTCAGCGCCGGGCCTTGGCCGACGCGGCCCGCCGCAGGATACAGGCATGCGATTGCCGAGCTGAAAAATGAGACATCGATTGCAGAAGGAAGTAATGAGTTAATTAATCGCCAATTTGTCAGGTTTTTAATCAGGCTCTTTCCGCTAAGAAAATTCTCTCCGTTTATCATGGTGTTAATTTTTAATCGTCGAATAAATAGAGTTCCTTTCGCGAGTCAGCTCCCAAAATGACCAGAGAAATATTGCCAAAGCGCAGCCGCTCTGGCTTGACAAGGTTTTCATACCCTCCGTAAACTCCATTATGTGGGAATTTGTGGGGTAAAGTGGTGAAAACGGTCATGAAGGGGTAGCTCAGGAATGTTCCGTGGAGCAACGATGGTCAACCTCGACAGCAAAGGGCGGCTTGCCGTACCAACCCGATATCGGGATTTGCTGAACGAGGAATCGCAAGGCCAAATGGTTTGTACCATTGACCTCCATCAGCCCTGCCTGCTGCTTTACCCGCTGCCCGAATGGGAAATTATTGAACAAAAATTGTCTCGTCTGTCGAGCATGAATCCCGCCGAGCGCCGCGTTCAGCGCTTGTTATTGGGGCATGCCAGTGAGTGTCAGATGGATAGTGCCGGTCGATTGCTGTTGGCAAGTACGCTCAGACAGCACGCCGGGCTTACTAAAGAAGTGATGCTGGTCGGGCAGTTCAACAAGTTTGAACTGTGGGATGAACAGACCTGGTATCAACAAGTCAAGGATGATATTGACGCTGAACAGTCGACTCAGGAACCGTTGTCTGAGCGGCTACAGGACTTGTCGCTATAAGCATGTTGGAAAACTATAAACACACCACCGTACTGTTGGATGAGGCGGTTAACGGCCTCAACATCCGCAGCAACGGCACATATATCGACGGTACTTTTGGCCGCGGTGGCCATTCGCGTCTGATTCTGTCCCAGCTGGGGCCGGAAGGACGCTTGCTGGCAATTGACCGCGACCCTCAGGCGATTGCAGCCGCTGAATCTATTGACGACCCTCGTTTTACCATCGTACACGGCCCATTTTCCGATTTGTCACACTATGTGCGGGAACGCGAACTGGTGGGGCAAATTGACGGTGTTCTGCTCGATCTGGGCGTTTCTTCGCCGCAGCTGGACGACGCGGAGCGCGGTTTCTCCTTTATGCGCGACGGCCCGCTGGACATGCGCATGGACCCTTCCACCGGCCTGTCCGCCGCCGAATGGTTGATGAAGGCCGAAGCCGACGACATCGCCTGGGTGCTGAAAACCTTTGGCGAAGAGCGTTTCGCCAAGCGCATCGCCCGCGCCATCGTGGAAAAGAATCGGGTTGAGCCGATGACGCGCACCAAGCAACTGGCCGATCTGATCGCCGACGCCAGCCCGTTCCGTGAGAAGCACAAGCATCCGGCAACGCGCAGCTTCCAGGCGATCCGCATCTATATCAACAGCGAGCTGGAAGAGATCGAGCGCGCGCTCGACGGCGCGCTGGAAGTGCTGGCCCCCGAGGGCCGTTTGTCGATCATCAGCTTCCACTCGCTGGAGGATCGCATCGTCAAACGTTTTATGCGCCACCACAGTCGCGGCGCCCAGGTGCCGGCCGGTATTCCGCTGACCGAAGAGCAGCTACGCGGCATGGGCGGGCGGACGCTCAAAGCGCTGGGCAAGATGATGCCTTCGGACGCAGAAGTGGCGGAAAACCCACGCGCCCGCAGTTCGGTGCTGCGTATTGCCGAGAGGATGCCCGCGTGATCGGTAACGAACGTCACGGCCTGGTCGGGGTGATTGGCGGCGACCTGCTGCGCAACGCCAAGATCCCATTGATTTTACTGGTTGCTTCGCTGGTCTCCGCCGTTTTTGTGGTGACCACCGCCCACCGCACCCGCCTGCTGACCGCCGAGCGCGAGCAGCTGGTGCTTGAGCGGGACGCGCTGGATATCGAGTGGCGCAACCTGATTCTGGAAGAGAACGCCCTCGGCGATCACAGCCGGGTTGAACGTATTTCGACTGAAAAACTGCAGATGCAACATGTTGATCCATCGCAGGAAAATATCATCGTTAAACAATGAATGGTTTAACCGGAATAATGACACGGAGTAGAAAGGAAACGCATGAAAGCAGCGCGCCCCGGTAAGTTGAAACGCCAGGAAGATCAGGCCAGCTTTGTAAGCTGGCGTTTTGCGTTGCTGTGCGGCTGTATTTTGTTGGCGCTGGTGGGGTTGATGCTGCGCGTGGCCTACCTGCAGGTCATCAATCCTGACCGCCTGGTGAAAGAAGGCGACTTGCGCTCGCTGCGCGTGCAGGAGGTGCCGACCTCGCGCGGCATGATCAGCGATCGCGCCGGACGGCCGTTGGCGGTGAGCGTGCCGGTCAACGCTATCTGGGCGGATCCGAAGGAGCTGAACGAGCGCGGCGGCATTACGCTGGACAGCCGCTGGAAGGCGCTGTCCGACGCGCTGAATATCCCGCTGGATCAGCTCTCCAACCGCGTTAACGCCAACCCTAAAGGGCGCTTCGTCTATCTGGCGCGCCAGGTCAATCCGGCGGTCGGCGATTACATCCGCAAGCTGAAGCTGCCGGGGATTCACCTGCGCCAGGAATCGCGCCGCTACTACCCGGCCGGGCAGGTCACCTCGCACATCATCGGCGTGACCAATATCGACGGTCAGGGCATCGAGGGCGTCGAGAAAAGCTTCGACCGTTGGTTGACCGGGCAACCGGGCGCCCGAACGGTGCGGAAAGACCGTTTTGGCCGGGTGATCGAAGACATTTCCTCGGTCGACAGCCAGGCCGCGCATAACCTGGTGCTGAGCGTCGATGAACGCCTGCAGGCGCTGGTGTACCGTGAATTGAATAACGCCGTGGCCTTCAACAAGGCCGAGTCCGGCACCGCGGTGTTGATCGACGTGAACACCGGCGAAGTGTTGGCAATGGCCAACAGCCCGTCTTACAACCCGAACAACATGGCCGGTACGCCGAAAGACACCATGCGTAACCGCGCTATCACCGATATTTTCGAGCCTGGTTCCACCGTGAAACCTATGGTGGTGATGACGGCGTTACAACACGGCGTGGTGAAAGAAAACAGCGTGCTGAACACCATTCCTTTCCGCATTCAGGGCCACGAAATTAAAGACGTGGCGCGCTACGCGGAGCTGTCGGTAACCGGGATCTTGCAGAAGTCGAGTAACGTCGGTGTTTCAAAGCTGGCGTTAGCGATGCCGTCCTCGGCGTTAGTAGATACTTACTCTCGTTTTGGACTGGGAAAGGCGACCAATTTGGGGCTGGTCGGAGAAAGCAGTGGCATATACCCAAAAAAACAACGGTGGTCTGACATAGAGAGGGCCACCTTCTCTTTCGGCTACGGGCTAATGGTAACTCCGTTACAGTTGGCGCGAGTCTACGCAACGATCGGCAGCCTGGGCGTGTATCGCCCATTGTCGATCACCAAGGTTGACCCTCCGGTCGCCGGCGAACGCGTTTTCCCTGAACCTCTGGTGCGCACCGTGGTGCACATGATGGAAAGCGTAGCCCTGCCGGGCGGCGGCGGCGTGAAAGCCGCCATCAAGGGATACCGTATCGCCATTAAAACCGGTACCGCCAAAAAGGTCGGTCCGGACGGCAAATACGTCAACCGCTATCTCGCTTATACCGCCGGCGTCGCGCCGGCCAGTAACCCCCGTTTTGCTCTGGTGGTGGTCATCAACGACCCGCAGGGCGGGAAGTACTATGGTGGCGCAATTTCCGCGCCGGTGTTTGGCGCCATCATGGGCGGCGTATTGCGCACCATGAACGTCGAACCGGATGCGTTGCCTACCGGTGATAAAAGCGAATTAGTGACTAACAAAAAAGAGGGTTCAGGTGGCAGATCGTAATTTGCGCGACTTACTCGCCCCGTGGGTGCCGACGGCGCCCGGGCGCGCGCTGCGGGAAATGACATTAGACAGCCGTATTGCGGCTGCCGGGGATCTGTTTGTCGCCGTTGCCGGCCACCAGACGGATGGACGCCGCTATATTCCGCAGGCCATCGCGCAGGGCGTCGCCGCCGTGATAGCCGAAGCTGACGGCCAGGCCGAAGACGGCGCCATCGTCGAAATGCACGGCGTGCCGGTTATCTACCTGAGCCAACTGAACCAGCGCCTTTCCGCACTGGCCGGGCGTTTTTATCATCAGCCCGCCGAGCGTCTGCGCCTGGTCGGCGTGACCGGCACCAACGGCAAAACCACCACCACGCAGCTGCTGGCGCAGTGGAGCCAACTGCTGGGCGAAACCAGTGCGGTGATGGGCACCGTCGGCAACGGCCTACTCGGGCAGGTGTGTCCGACAGAGAATACCACCGGTTCCGCAGTGGATGTTCAACATGTATTAAACGATCTGGCTGAGCAGGGCGCGACCTTCGCCGCCATGGAAGTGTCTTCCCACGGGCTGGTTCAGCACCGGGTAGCGGCCTTGCCGTTCGCCGCAGCGGTGTTCACCAACCTGAGCCGCGATCACCTGGATTACCACGGCGACATGGCTAATTACGAAGCGGCCAAATGGTCGCTGTTCGCCGGCCACGACGTGGGTCAGGCGATCATCAACGCCGATGACGAAGTGGGTCAACGCTGGCTGAGCAAGCTGCCGGATGCGGTGGCGGTCACCATGCAGGGCAACCTGCAGCCGGGTTGCCACGGCCGTTGGCTGAAAACCACGGCGGTTCGCTATCACGACAACGGCGCCACCATTCACTTCAGCTCCAGCTGGGGTGACGGCGAGATTGAAAGCCGCCTGATGGGCGCCTTCAACGTCAGCAACCTGCTGTTGGCGCTGGCGACGCTGCTGGCGCTGGGCTATCCGCTGGAGCAGCTGGTGGAAACCGGCAGCCGCCTGCAGCCGGTCTGCGGCCGGATGGAAGTATTTAATGCGCCAGGCAAACCGACGGTGGTGGTGGACTACGCCCACACCCCGGATGCGCTGGAAAAAGCGCTGGAAGCGGCGCGCCTGCACTGCCAGGGGCAGCTGTGGTGCGTGTTCGGCTGCGGCGGCGATCGCGACAAGGGCAAGCGCCCGCTGATGGGCGGCATCGCCGAACAGTTCGCCGATCGCGTGGTGATTACCGATGACAACCCGCGTACCGAAGAGCCTAAGGCCATCATTGCCGATATTCTCGCCGGGCTGCTGGATGCCGGGCAGGCGCTGGTGATCCACGGCCGCGCCGAGGCGGTGACCAGCGCCATCATGCAGGCGCAGGAGCAGGACGTGGTGCTGGTGGCGGGTAAAGGCCACGAGGATTACCAACTGGTGGGCAACCGCCGTCTGGATTACTCCGACCGCACCACGGTCGCCCGACTGCTGGGGGTGCTGGCATGATCCCTGTCTCTCTTCAGGCACTGGCTGAGGTATTGAGCGCTGAGCTTTACGGCGCCGATTGCCAAATTGTTGAGGTGACGACAGATACCCGCAAGGTGACCGAAGGTTGCCTGTTTGTGGCGCTGAAAGGCGAGCGTTTTGACGCTCACGATTTTGCTGCTGATGCCATAGCCGCAGGCGCCGGGGCGTTGCTGGTAAGTAAGCGCTTATTGGTGGACGTGCCGCAGCTGGTGGTGAAAGACACTCGTCTGGCGCTGGGGCAGCTTGGCGCCTGGGTGCGTCAGCAGGTGCCGGCGCGCGTTGTGGCGCTGACCGGCTCCTCGGGCAAGACATCGGTAAAAGAAATGACCGCCGCCATTCTGCGTGAATGCGGTGAAGTACTTTATACCGCCGGCAACTTCAACAACGATATCGGCGTGCCGCTGACGCTGCTGCGTCTGCAGCCGCAGCATGATTTTGCCGTGATTGAGCTGGGCGCTAACCATATTGGCGAGATTGCTTACACCACCGCATTGACGCGTCCGCAGACCGCTCTGGTGAATAACCTGGCGGCTGCTCACCTGGAGGGTTTCGGCTCATTGGCCGGGGTCGCCCAGGCGAAAGGTGAAATATTTACCGGCCTGCCGGCCGACGGCGTGGCGATCATCAACGCCGACAACAACGACTGGCCGCACTGGCAGAGCATGCTGGGCGGCAAAACCGTCTGGCGCTTCTCGCCGCAGGCGGCGGAAGGCGTGGACTTCTTTGCCGGCGACGTGCGGGTTAACGGCGCGGGCACGCAGTTTGTGTTGCACAGCCCGTTTGGCCGCGCCGAGATAGCGCTGCCGCTGCCGGGCCGCCACAACGTAGCCAACGCCCTGGCGGCGGCCGCGCTGGCGATGTCGGTGGGCGCCACCCTCGAGGCGGTGCGCCAGGGGCTGAAACAGCTGGAAGCGGTGCCTGGGCGTTTGTTCCCGATCGCGCTGGCGGCAAACAAGCTGCTGTTGGACGACAGCTACAACGCCAACGTCGGGTCGATGACCGCGGCGGCGCAGGTGCTGGCGGAGATGCCGGGCTACCGCGTGATGGTGGTGGGCGATATGGCCGAGCTGGGCGCAGAAGCGGAAGAGTGTCATCGTCAGGTGGGCGAAGCCGCCCGTCTGGCCGGGGTAGACAAGGTGATCAGCGTCGGCGGTTTGAGCCAGGTGTTGAGCGCGGCGTCCGGCAACGGCGAACATTATCAGGACAAGGCAGCAGCGACCGCGCGCGTAGCGGAGCTCCTGTCGGAACATGCGGTAATTACCGTGTTAATCAAGGGTTCACGTAGTGCCGCAATGGAGCAGGTAGTACGCGCGTTACAGGAGAATGCACCATGTTAGTGTGGCTGGCCGAACATTTGGTCAAGTATTACTCAGGCTTCAACGTCTTTTCCTATCTGACGTTCAGGGCCATTGTCAGCCTGCTGACCGCGCTGTTCCTTTCCCTGTGGATGGGCCCGCGGGTGATCAAACGCCTGCAGGAGATGTCCTTCGGCCAGGTGGTGCGCAACGACGGCCCCGAGTCGCACTTCAGCAAGCGCGGCACGCCGACCATGGGCGGCATCATGATCCTGACCTCCATCACCATTTCGGTGCTGATGTGGGCTTATCCATCCAACCCATACGTCTGGTGCGTGCTGTTCGTGCTGGTGGGTTACGGCATCGTCGGCTTTGTCGATGACTACCGCAAGGTGGTGCGCAAAGACACCAAGGGGCTGATCGCCCGCTGGAAATACTTCTGGCAGTCGGTGATTGCGCTGATTGTCGCATTCGCCATGTACGCCGTAGGAAAAGACACGCCAGCCACCGAGCTGGTTGTGCCGTTCTTTAAGGACATCATGCCGCAGCTGGGGCTGCTGTATGTGCTGCTGGCTTATTTCGTGATTGTCGGCACCAGCAACGCGGTCAATCTGACCGACGGGCTGGACGGCCTGGCTATCATGCCGACGGTGTTCGTGGCCGCCGGTTTTGCGCTGGTGGCCTGGGCGACCGGTAACATGAACTTCGCCAACTACCTGCACATTCCGTATCTGCGTCATGCCGGTGAGCTGGTGATCGTGTGTACCGCCATCGTCGGCGCCGGTCTTGGCTTCCTGTGGTTCAACACCTACCCGGCGCAGGTGTTTATGGGCGACGTGGGTTCGCTGGCGCTGGGCGGCGCGCTGGGCACCATCGCAGTGCTGCTGCGCCAGGAGTTCCTGTTGCTGATTATGGGCGGCGTGTTCGTGGTTGAAACGCTGTCGGTCATTTTGCAGGTGGGGTCGTTCAAGCTGCGCGGGCAACGTATTTTCCGCATGGCGCCGATCCACCACCACTATGAATTGAAAGGCTGGCCGGAACCGCGCGTGATCGTGCGCTTCTGGATCATTTCGCTGATGCTGGTGCTGATTGGCCTGGCGACGCTGAAGGTGCGGTAATCATGGCAGACTATCAGGGTAAAAAAGTGGTCATCATCGGGCTGGGCCTTACCGGCCTGTCCTGTGTTGATTTCTTTATGGCGCGTGGCGTAACGCCGCGCGTTATGGATACCCGCGTCTCGCCGCCAGGGCTGGACAAGCTGCCCGACAGCGTAGAGCGCCACCTGGGCGATTTGCATCAGGACTGGCTGCTGGCGGCGGATTTGATCGTCGCCAGCCCGGGCGTTGCGCTGGCCACTCCGGCGTTGAGCGCCGCAGCGCAAGCCGGGGTGGAAATCGTCGGCGACGTTGAGCTGTTCTGCCGCGAAGCCCAGGCGCCGATCGTGGCGATCACCGGTTCCAACGGCAAAAGCACCGTCACCACCCTGGTGGGCGAGATGGCGAAGGCGGCCGGCTGGGCGGTGGGCGTTGGCGGCAATATCGGCCTGCCGGCGTTGAGCCTGCTGCGCCAGGAATGCCGGCTGTACGTGCTGGAACTGTCGAGCTTCCAACTGGAAACCACCCATAGCCTGCGGGCGGCGGCGGCGACCATCCTGAACGTGACAGAAGATCATATGGATCGTTACCCGTTCGGCCTGCAGCAGTATCGCGGCGCCAAGCTGCGGGTGTACGAAAATGCCGAAGTGTGCGTGGTGAATGCGGACGACGCGCTGACCATGCCGGTGCGCGGTGCAGATGAACGCTGCGTCAGCTTCGGCGCAGACGTGGGCGATTATCACCTGAACCGTCAGCAGGGCGAAACCTGGCTGCGGGTGCGCGGTGAGAAAGTGCTGAATACCCGCGAGATGAAGCTAACCGGTCGGCATAACTACACCAACGCCCTGGCGGCGCTGGCGCTGGCCGACGCGGTGGATATCCCGCGCGCCTCCAGCCTGAAGGCGCTGACCACCTTTACCGGTCTGGCGCACCGCTTCCAGCTGGCGTGGGAGCACAACGGCGTGCGTTGGATCAACGACTCGAAAGCCACCAACGTCGGCAGCACCGAAGCGGCGCTGAACGGCCTGCAGGTGGACGGCACGCTGCATCTGCTGCTGGGCGGCGACGGCAAATCCGCCGATTTCTCGCCGCTGGCGCATTATCTGCAGGGCGACAGCGTGCGCCTGTACTGCTTCGGCCGTGACGGCGCCCAGCTGGCGCAGCTGCGGCCTGAAGCGGCGACCTTGACCGAGACCATGGAGCAGGCGATGCGCGTTATCGCCGGCCGGGTGCAGCCTGGCGATATGGTGCTGCTGTCGCCGGCGTGCGCCAGCCTCGATCAGTTCCGTAATTTTGAAGTGCGCGGCGACGAGTTCGCCCGCCTGGCACAGGAGCTTGGCGGATGAAACTACGCTTGCCGAATTTTGGGCTGACAGACCGGCTGAAAGACTGGGTGATGGGATCGCGCGACAACGATTCGGTCACCATGGTGCTGTACGATCGCACGCTGCTGTGGCTGACCTTTGGCCTGGCGATCGTCGGCTTCGTGATGGTGACCTCGGCCTCGATGCCGATCGGCCAGCGGCTGGCGGACGATCCTTTCCTGTTCGCCAAGCGTGACGCGCTGTATCTCGGGTTGGCCTTTGGCCTGTCGATGGTGACGCTGCGCATTCCGATGGAAGTCTGGCAGCGCTACAGCAACGTGATGCTGTTGATGTCGATCGTGATGCTGCTGATCGTGCTGGTCGTCGGCAGCTCGGTAAACGGCGCATCGCGCTGGATTGCGCTGGGGCCGTTGCGTATTCAGCCGGCGGAGCTGTCCAAGCTGTCGCTGTTCTGCTACCTGGCGAGCTATCTGGTGCGCAAGGTGGAAGAGGTGCGCAGCAATTTCTGGGGCTTCTGTAAGCCGATGGGCGTGATGGTGGTGCTGGCGGTGTTGCTGTTGGCCCAGCCGGACCTCGGCACCGTGGTGGTGCTGTTCATCACTACCCTGGCGATGCTGTTCCTGGCCGGCGCCAAAATGTGGCAGTTCCTGGCGATTATCGGCTCCGGCGCCTTTGCGGTAGTGCTGTTGATCATCGCGGAACCTTACCGTATGCGCCGCGTGACGTCGTTCTGGAACCCGTGGGCCGATCCGTTCGGCAGCGGCTACCAGCTGACCCAGTCGCTGATGGCGTTTGGCCGCGGCGAATTTTGGGGCCAGGGCCTCGGCAACTCGGTGCAGAAACTGGAGTATTTGCCGGAGGCGCACACCGACTTCATCTTCTCTATTTTGGGCGAAGAACTGGGCTATATCGGTGTGGTTTTAGCCTTGTTAATGGTATTCTTCGTCGCTTTTCGCGCGATGTCGATCGGCCGCCGCGCGCTGGAGATCGATCAGCGTTTTTCCGGCTTCCTGGCCTGCTCGATCGGCGTGTGGTTCAGCTTCCAGGCACTGGTTAACGTGGGGGCTGCCGCCGGCATGCTGCCGACCAAAGGTCTGACGCTGCCGCTGATCAGTTACGGCGGGTCGAGCCTGTTGATCATGTCGACGGCGATCGTGCTGTTGCTGCGTATTGATTATGAAACGCGTCTGGCCAAGGCCCAGGCGTTTGTGAAGAGGTAAGGGATGAGCGGGAAACCTAAGCGTTTAATGGTGATGGCAGGCGGTACCGGCGGGCATGTGTTCCCGGGGCTGGCGGTCGCGCATCATCTGATGGCGCAGGGCTGGCAGGTGCGCTGGCTTGGAACCGCAGACCGAATGGAAGCCGATCTGGTGCCGAAGAACGGGATCGAGATTGATTTTATCCGCATCTCCGGCCTGCGCGGCAAAGGGCTGAAGGCCCAGCTGAGCGCGCCGCTGCGCATTTGGAGCGCGGTGCGCCAGGCGAAGGCGATCATGCGCAATTTCCAGCCGGACGTGGTGCTGGGCATGGGCGGTTATGTTTCCGGCCCCGGCGGCCTGGCGGCCTGGCAGTGCGGTATCCCGGTGGTGCTGCACGAGCAGAACGGCATCGCCGGCCTGACCAATCGCTGGCTGGCGCGCGTCGCCAAGACGGTATTGCAGGCCTTCCCCGGCGCGTTCCCGAACGCCGAGGTAGTGGGCAACCCGGTGCGCACCGACGTACTGGCCCTGCCGTTGCCGGCGGAGCGTCTGAACGGGCGTGAAGGCCCGATCCGCGTACTGGTGATTGGCGGAAGTCAGGGCGCGCGCGTGCTGAATCAGACAGTTCCTGAAGTCGCGGCGCGTTTGGGCGATAGAATTACGCTTTGGCATCAGGTAGGCAAGGGCGCACTGGATACGGTGCTGCGCGACTACGAGAGGGTAGGGCAGACGCAGCACAAGGTGACCGAGTTTATCGATGACATGGCCGCCGCCTACGCCTGGGCTGACGTAGTGGTATGTCGCTCCGGTGCGCTGACCGTCAGCGAAATCGCGGCGGCGGGCCTGCCGGCGATCTTCGTGCCGTTCCAGCACAAAGACCGTCAGCAATACTGGAACGCCCGTCCGCTGGAAGAAGCCGGCGCGGCGAAGATTATCGAACAGCCGCAGTTCAACGCCGATGCGGTGGCGGAACTGTTGGCGAGCTGGGACCGCCCGGCGCTGTTGGCGATGGCCGAAAAGGCGCGCGCGGTCGCTATCCCCGACGCGACCGAACGGGTAGCGGCGGAGCTGGTGCGGGTCGCCAAATAATATGCAGGGGCTCGGTATGCCGGGCCTGAATTGAAGAATTTGTAGGGGTCCGGCTACTCGGACCTGAATTAGAGAGACTGATGAATACACAACAACTGGCGAAACTACGTACTATAGTGCCCGAGATGCGACGCGTCCGGCACATTCACTTTGTCGGCATCGGTGGTGCCGGCATGGGTGGTATCGCCGAAGTGTTGGCTAACGAAGGTTATCAGATCAGCGGCTCAGACCTGGCGCCTAACCCGGTCACCCAGCAGCTGAGCGCGCTCGGGGCGACGATTTACTTCAATCACCGCCCGGAAAACGTGCTGGACGCAAGCGTGGTGGTGGTGTCTACCGCCATCTCCGCCGATAACCCGGAGATTGTCGCCGCCCGTGAAGCGCGCATCCCGGTGATCCGCCGCGCCGAAATGCTGGCCGAGCTGATGCGTTTCCGCCACGGCATCGCCGTCGCCGGTACGCACGGCAAGACCACCACCACGGCGATGGTGTCGAGCATTTATGCCGAAGCCGGCCTGGACCCGACCTTCGTCAACGGCGGGCTGGTGAAGGCGGCGGGTACCCACGCGCGTCTGGGCTCCAGCCGTTACCTGATTGCGGAAGCGGATGAGAGCGATGCGTCGTTCCTGCATCTGCAGCCGATGGTGGCGATTGTCACCAACATTGAAGCCGACCATATGGATACCTACCAGGGCGACTTCGAGAACCTGAAGCAGACCTTTATCAATTTCTTGCACAACCTGCCGTTCTACGGCCGTGCGGTGATGTGCGTCGACGATCCGGTGGTGCGCGAGCTGCTGCCGCGCGTGGGCCGCCATATCACCACCTACGGCTTCAGCGAAGATGCTGACGTGCGCATCGAGAGCTACAGCCAGGTTGGGCCGCAGGGGCACTTCACCCTGAGCCGTCAGGATAAACCTTTGTTGACGGTAACCCTGAACGCGCCGGGCCGCCACAATGCGTTGAACGCCGCGGCGGCGGTGGCGGTGGCGACTGAAGAAGGCATTGACGACGAAGATATTTTACGCGCGCTGGCGGGCTTCCAGGGCACCGGGCGCCGCTTCGATTTCCTGGGCGAATTCCCGCTCGAGCCGGTCAACGGCAAAGAAGGCAGCGCGATGCTGGTGGACGATTACGGCCACCACCCGACCGAAGTGGACGCCACGCTGAAAGCGGCGCGCGCCGGCTGGCCGGACAAGCGCCTGGTGATGATTTTCCAGCCGCACCGCTACACCCGTACCCGCGATCTGTACGACGACTTCGCCAACGTGCTGTCGCAGGTGGATGTGTTGCTGATGCTCGACGTGTACGCCGCAGGCGAAGCGGCGATCCCGGGCGCGGACAGCCGCTCGCTGTGCCGCACCATCCGCAACCGCGGCAAGCTGGATCCGATTCTGGTTTCCGATGCCGATACCGTGCCGGAAACGTTGGCGCAGCTGCTGCAAGCCGAAGATCTGGTGCTGGTGCAGGGCGCCGGCAACGTGGGCAAAATCGCCCGCAAACTGGCTGAGCTGAAGCTGCAGCCGCAGAATAAAGAGGAGGCGCGTCATGACTGATAAAGTGGCCGTACTGTTGGGCGGCACCTCCGCTGAACGTGAAGTCTCGTTGCAATCCGGCGCCGCAGTGTTGGCCGGGCTGCGCGAAGCAGGCATTGACGCGCACGGCGTCGACACCCGCGACTTCCCGGTAACTCAACTGAAAGAGCAGGGCTTCAGTAAGGTGTTTATCGCGCTGCACGGCCGCGGCGGCGAGGACGGCACCCTGCAGGGGCTGCTGGAATTCCTCGAGCTGCCTTATACCGGCAGCGGCGTGATGGCTTCGGCGCTGACCATGGACAAATGGCGCACCAAGATGGTGTGGCAGTCGATGGGCCTGCCGGTGGCGCCTTATGTGGCGCTGAATCGCCGGCAATACGCCGGCGGCGAGAAAGCCGCGCTGTTGGATCGCGTGGCGTCGCTGGGGCTGCCGGTGATCGTTAAGCCGAGCCGCGAAGGCTCCAGCGTCGGTATGAGCAAGGTCAGCGAAAGCGGCGCGCTCGAGGCGGCGTTGGAAGAAGCCTTCCGCCATGACGACGATGTGCTGGTGGAAAAGTGGCTGAGCGGGCCGGAATACACCGTAGCAATGCTGGGCGATCAGGTTCTGCCGTCGATCCGCATTCAGCCGGCCGGGGTGTTCTACGACTATCAGGCCAAGTACATTTCGGACGATACCCAATATTTCTGTCCGAGCGGCCTGAGCGCGGAGCAGGAAGCCGAGATGGCGGCGCTGGCTTTGCGCGCCTATCGCGGCCTGGACTGCAGCGGCTGGGGCCGCGTAGACGTGATGCAAGACAGCGATGGCAGCTTCTATCTGCTTGAGGTGAATACCTCTCCGGGCATGACCAGTCATAGCCTGGTGCCGATGGCGGCGCGTCAGTTTGGATTAAGCTTCTCGCAGCTGGTAGCGAGAATTTTGGAGTTGGCCGACTGATATGTCGCAAGCTGCCCTGAATGCGCGCGATCGCGAGGTGGACAATAACCCGCGCCGCAGCAATGGAACCCAATTGGCGGGAATGATCTTCCTGCTGATGGTGTTGGGAACGGTCCTGTGGAGCGGTTGGGCGGTGATTGGCTGGATGAAAGACGCCAGCCGCCTGCCGCTCTCGCGACTGGTAGTGACCGGGGAACGTCACTACACCACCAACGATGATATTCGTCAGGCGATTTTGGCGCTGGGCGCGCCGGGCACCTTCATGACGCAGGATGTCGATGTCATCCAGCAGCAGATTGAACGCCTGCCGTGGATCAAGCAGGCCAGCGTGCGCAAGCAGTGGCCGGATGAGCTGAAGATCCACCTGGTGGAGTATGTGCCGGTGGCGCGCTGGAATGATTTGCATATGGTGGATGCCGACGGCAAATCATTCAGCGTGCCGGCAGAGCGGGTAGGCAAACAGAAATTGCCGCTGCTTTATGGGCCGGAAGGCAGTGAACAGGACGTTCTGGAAGGCTATCGGACCATGAGCAGCATGTTGGCGGCCAGCAAATTTACGCTGAAAATGGCGGCGATGAGCGCCCGCCATTCCTGGCAGTTGGCTTTGGATAACGATGTTCGGCTGGAGCTGGGTCGTGACGACCGCGCCGGGCGTTTGCAGCGGTTTATCGAGCTTTATCCGGTATTGCTGCAGCAGGGTCAGGCGGAAAGCAAGCGCGTCAGCTACGTCGATTTGCGCTATGAATCCGGCGCTTCGGTAGGTTGGGCGCCGTTGCCCATCGAGCCGGCGGCTGGCGGTCAGCAAAACAGTAATCAGCAACAGAATCAGGCACAGGCAAAACAACAATGATCAAGTCGACGGACAGAAAACTGGTAGTTGGACTGGAGATCGGTACTGCAAAAGTCTCCGCATTGGTAGGGGAAGTTCTGCCCGATGGCATGGTCAACATTATCGGGGTGGGCAGTTGCCCGTCTCGCGGTATGGATAAGGGTGGCGTAAACGACCTGGAGTCGGTGGTGAAGTGCGTACAGCGCGCCATCGATCAGGCCGAGCTGATGGCGGATTGCCAGATTTCTTCGGTTTACCTCGCGTTATCGGGGAAACATATCAGCTGTCAGAACGAAATAGGGATGGTTCCTATTTCCGAAGAGGAAGTGACTCAGGAAGATGTGGAGAACGTGGTGCATACCGCTAAATCGGTACGCGTTCGCGACGAGCACCGCATCCTGCACGTTATCCCTCAGGAATACGCCATCGACTATCAGGAAGGCATCAAGAACCCGGTTGGGTTGTCCGGCGTGCGCATGCAGGCCAAGGTGCACCTGATCACCTGCCATAACGATATGGCGAAGAACATTGTCAAGGCCGTGGAACGCTGCGGCCTGAAGGTTGACCAACTTATTTTCGCCGGTCTGGCCGCCAGCTATGCGGTGTTGACCGAAGATGAACGCGAACTCGGCGTCTGCGTAGTGGACATCGGCGGCGGCACCATGGATATGGCGGTGTACACCGGCGGTGCGTTGCGCCACACCAAGGTTATCCCTTACGCCGGGAACGTGGTCACCAGCGATATCGCCTACGCCTTCGGCACGCCGCCGACAGACGCGGAAGCGATCAAGGTTCGGCACGGCTGTGCGCTTGGGGCGATTGTTAGCAAGGATGAGAGTGTAGAGGTGCCTAGCGTCGGGGGGCGTCCCCCGCGGAGTCTGCAAAGACAGACACTGGCTGAAGTTATTGAGCCACGCTACACCGAACTGTTGAATCTGGTTAACGATGAAATTTTGCAATTGCAGGAGCAACTGCGTCAGCAAGGGGTGAAGCACCATCTGGCAGCGGGTATCGTGCTGACCGGCGGCGCCGCCCAGATTGATGGCCTGGCAGCCTGTGCGCAACGGGTGTTCCACACCCAGGTACGCATCGGCCAACCCTTGAACATCACGGGTCTGACGGATTATGCGCAGGAGCCTTACTACTCTACGGCGGTAGGTCTGCTGCACTATGGAAAAGAGTCTCACCTGAGCGGTGAGGCAGAAGTAGAAAAACGCGCCTCGGTGGGCAATTGGTTTAAACGCATCAATAGCTGGCTGAGAAAAGAGTTTTAATGTTTCAACAAAGAGATCATGCTGAGTAATCTTTTTATGATCTCGCAGCGACAGGCACAAAACGGAGAGAAACTATGTTTGAACCAATGGAACTAACCAATGACGCGGTGATTAAAGTCATCGGCGTCGGCGGTGGCGGTGGCAACGCCGTTGAACACATGGTGCGCGAGCGCATCGAAGGTGTCGAATTCTTCGCCGTTAATACAGACGCTCAGGCGCTTCGTAAAACGGCAGTTGGCCAAACCATCCAGATTGGTAGCGGTATTACCAAAGGTCTGGGTGCGGGCGCGAACCCGGAAGTGGGTCGCAATTCAGCGGAAGAAGACCGTGAAGCCCTGCGCGCGGCGTTGGATGGCGCAGACATGGTCTTCATCGCAGCCGGCATGGGCGGCGGTACCGGTACCGGTGCGGCGCCGGTGGTGGCTGAAGTTGCCAAAGATCTGGGTATTCTGACAGTGGCCGTGGTTACCAAGCCTTTCAATTTCGAAGGCAAGAAACGCATGGCGTTCGCTGAGCAGGGTATCGCTGAGCTGTCCAAGCATGTGGACTCCCTGATCACTATCCCGAACGACAAGCTGTTGAAAGTTCTGGGCCGCGGTATTTCTCTGCTGGACGCGTTCGGTGCGGCCAACGACGTGCTGAAAGGCGCGGTGCAGGGTATCGCCGAGCTGATCACCCGTCCGGGCCTGATGAACGTCGACTTCGCCGACGTGCGCACCGTGATGTCCGAAATGGGCTACGCGATGATGGGTTCCGGCATTGCCTGCGGTGAAGACCGCGCTGAAGAAGCGGCCGAAATGGCGATTTCCAGCCCACTGCTGGAAGACATCGACCTGTCCGGCGCGCGCGGCGTGCTGGTCAACATCACCGCCGGCTTCGACCTGCGTCTGGATGAGTTCGAAACCGTGGGTAACACCATTCGCGCCTTCGCTTCCGACAACGCCACCGTGGTTATCGGTACCTCGCTGGATCCGGAAATGAACGACGAACTGCGCGTAACCGTGGTTGCGACCGGTATCGGTATGGACAAGCGTCCTGAAATCACCCTGGTGACCAATAAGCAGGCCAGCCAGCCGGTGATGGATCACCGTTATCAGCAGCACGGTATGTCACCGCTGCCGCAGGAAGTGAAGCCTGCAGCCAAGGTGGTTAACGATCAAGCTGCGCAGCCGAATAAAGAGCCCGACTATCTTGATATTCCAGCCTTCTTGCGCAAGCAGGCGGACTAAGAATAACCTGAGAATTTGGAATCTCCGCTCTTTGTGCTAAACTGTCCCGCCGGCCCTGCTGTATGCTTGGCCGGTAGGATGGATAACATTGCGAGATAAAACGATGATCAAACAAAGGACATTAAAACGTATTGTTCAGGCGACTGGCGTCGGTTTGCATACCGGCAAAAAAGTCACGCTGACAATGCGCCCCGCGGCGGCTAATACCGGGGTCATCTATCGTCGCACTGACTTGAATCCACCGGTTGATTTTCCGGCTGATGCAAAATCCGTGCGTGATACCATGCTCTGTACTTGCCTGGTGAATGAGCATGACGTGCGTATTTCTACCGTTGAGCATCTCAACGCCGCACTGGCTGGGCTCGGCATCGACAACATCATCATTGAAGTTGACGCCGCCGAAATCCCAATCATGGACGGTAGTGCCAGTCCGTTCGTGTTCCTGTTGCTGGATGCCGGCATCGAGGAGCTGAACTCAGCGAAGAAATTCCTGCGTCTGAAAGACACCGTGCGTGTTGAAGATGGCGACAAGTGGGCCGAGCTGTCCCCGCATAACGGGTTCCGCCTGGACTTCACCATCGACTTCAATCACCCGGCTATCGACGCCAGTACGCAACGCTACCGTCTCGATTTCTCCGCCGACTCGTTCGTGCGCCAAATCAGCCGTGCGCGTACCTTCGGTTTCATGCGTGACATCGAATACCTGCAGTCCCGCGGTTTAGCCCTGGGCGGCAGCTTCGACTGCGCCATCGTGGTGGATGACTACCGCGTGCTGAACGAAGACGGTCTGCGTTTCGAAGACGAATTCGTGCGTCACAAAATGCTGGACGCCATCGGCGACCTGTTCATGTGCGGCCATAACATTATTGGCGCGTTCACCGCGTACAAGTCTGGCCATGCGTTGAACAACAAACTGCTGCAGGCCGTGCTGGCCAAGCAGGAGGCCTGGGAATACGTGACGTTCCAGGACGAAGCGGAAATGCCTCTGGCATTCAAGGCGCCGTCCACCGTATTGGCGTAAAGCCAGGACCCATTGCCTTCGGGATACCGGCAGGCGACAACCGATCCCCGAGAGCCTGGCTTGCCAGGCTCCGATGAACAGGTGTCGTCTGTGGGTCGCCTTGCAGATTAAGTGCCTTGTCGCTGGCTACTTATCACGACTGGTTGTGTTGGCACCCTCTCCGGCCAATGCCGCCAGTCGTTCCAATATCTTGCGCAGTTTCTCCGGGCTGCGGCTCGCCAAAACCTTCAGTTCTTCCGCGCTTTCTTGGCTCAAATGACGCAAAGGCGCCGTTTTTTCCGGCTTTTTCTCCGCATTCTGCAGTTGATTGCTGCCTTTCGCCATCAAGCCCGGATTAATCCTGATGTCGATCGACGACAATGATGGTAGAATTTGCGCTCGCAGTGCAGAGAGCAAGGCGGGCTGTTCGTAGCGCAAGCGCATCATCCAGCTGGCATTTGCCGTTTCTAGCACTAAAATACCCTGTCGGAAATTCGCGACGCGGCACCAGGGATGCAGTTGAGCGGGCAACAGGCCCTTCACTGCACGGTTAAGCTTGAGCAGCGCCACCGCGCGTTGCTGGACGTTATGCAGCGGCCCTTTGTCTGCTGCAGACGCGTCGTCGAACAGGACATCTAATAATTGTGGACGGCTATCGCGCATAATGGGCTCCGGCGGATTATAAACTCGTGATCGGTATTCTAAATCGTTGGCGACAATTTGGCAGACGTTATTTCTGGCCCCATCTCCTGTTAGGGATGGTTGCGGCCACGCTTGGCGCACCTTCAAATTTGTCCGGCGCACCCGATCAGGCCGCTCTGCCAAGCAGCTCGTCCAGCCTTAACCGGCAAAATTCAGCCAGCAGCGCCTTTAACAGCCTGGCGTTGCTGCAGGAAGCGCACCGTCGCCCGACCTTCAGCGTCGACTACTGGCAACAGCATGCGCTTCGCACCGTCATTCGTCACCTTTCTTTCGCGCTGGCGCCGCAGGCGGTCTATGCGAGGGTGCAGGAGAGCGAAACCGAAGCGGCAGAACCTCCGTTGCAGGTGGCGCAGCTGGCGTTGCTTTCCACCCTCAACGCGCTGCTGACGCACGAGCCGAAGCCGCCGACCATCATTCGTCATACCCATCTCGAGGTGCTGCCTGCGCTGGCGCAGCATCAAACCGGCCTGTGGCTGGCGCAGGTTCAGGGCATCCGCGCCGGGCCTGCCGCACTCAGCTGACCTAGCCCGCCGGGCGAAAAAAACCGATAAAACAACAGCAAGTTGACTGCCGTTTTGGCCGTCACGACAGAGATATCAAACATCATGTTAGTGAAATTATTAACCAAAGTTTTTGGTAGCCGTAACGATCGTACGCTGCGCCGCATGCGCAAAGTGGTTGAGCAAATCAACCAGATGGAACCGGACATGGAAAAACTGTCCGACGATGAACTGAAAGCCAAAACCAATGAATTCCGTGCGCGTCTGGAAAAGGGCGAGGTGCTGGAAAGCCTGATCCCGGAAGCCTTCGCCGTGGTGCGTGAGGCGAGCAAGCGCGTGTTCGGCATGCGCCACTTCGACGTGCAGCTGTTGGGCGGTATGGTGCTGAACGACCGCTGCATCGCCGAGATGCGTACCGGTGAAGGTAAGACCCTGACCGCGACTCTGCCTGCCTACCTGAACGCCCTGAGCGGCCGCGGCGTGCACGTGGTTACCGTCAACGACTATCTGGCGCAGCGCGACGCCGAAAACAACCGCCCGCTGTTCGAGTTCCTCGGCCTGAGCATTGGCATCAACCTGCCGGGCATGCCTGCGCCGGCCAAGCGCGAAGCTTACGCCGCGGACATCACCTACGGCACCAACAACGAATACGGTTTCGACTACCTGCGCGACAACATGGCGTTCAGCCCGGAAGAGCGGGTTCAGCGCAAGCTGCACTATGCGCTGGTGGATGAGGTGGACTCCATCCTGATCGATGAAGCCCGTACTCCGTTGATCATCTCCGGCCCGGCTGAAGACAGCTCCGAGATGTACATCAAGGTCAACAAGCTGATCCCTAAACTGATCCGCCAGGAAAAAGAAGACTCCGACTCCTTCCAGGGCGAAGGCCACTTCTCGGTGGACGAGAAGGCGCGCCAGGTGCACCTGACCGAACGCGGTCTGATCCTGATCGAAGAAATGCTGGTTGACGCCGGCATCATGGAAGAAGGCGAGTCTCTGTACTCCCCGACCAACATCATGCTGATGCACCACGTGACTGCCGCTCTGCGCGCTCACGTGCTGTTCACCCGCGACGTCGACTACATCGTGAAAGACGGTGAAGTGATCATCGTCGACGAACACACCGGCCGTACCATGCAGGGCCGCCGCTGGTCCGACGGTTTGCACCAGGCGGTGGAAGCCAAAGAGGGCGTGGAGATCCAGAACGAGAACCAGACGCTGGCCTCGATCACCTTCCAGAATTACTTCCGCCTGTACGAGAAGCTGGCGGGCATGACCGGTACCGCCGACACCGAAGCCTTCGAATTCAGCTCTATCTACAAGCTGGATACCATCGTGGTGCCGACCAACCGCCCAATGATCCGTAAAGACATGCCGGATCTGGTCTACATGACCGAGCTGGAGAAAATTGGCGCGATCATCGAAGACATTCGCGAGCGCACCGCCAACGGCCAGCCGGTGCTGGTGGGCACCATCTCGATCGAGAAATCCGAAGTGGTTTCCCGCGAGCTGACCAAAGCGGGTATCGATCACAAGGTGCTGAACGCCAAATTCCACGCCATGGAAGCGGATATCGTCGCCCAGGCTGGCCAGAGCGGCGCGGTAACCATCGCTACCAACATGGCGGGCCGTGGTACCGATATCGTGCTGGGCGGCAGCTGGCAGGCTGAGGTCGCTCAGTTGGAAGAGCCGACCGAAGAGCAAGTCGCCGCCATCAAGGATGCCTGGAAAGTGCGCCACGATGCGGTGCTGGCGGCGGGCGGCCTGCACATCATCGGTACCGAGCGCCATGAGTCACGCCGTATCGACAACCAGCTGCGCGGCCGTTCCGGTCGTCAGGGCGACGCCGGTTCATCCCGCTTCTACCTGTCGATGGAAGATGCTTTGATGCGTATCTTCGCGTCGGATCGCGTATCCGGCATGATGCGCAAACTGGGCATGAAAGAAGGCGAAGCGATTGAGCACCCGTGGGTGACCAAGGCGATCGCCAACGCCCAGCGCAAGGTGGAAAGCCGCAACTTCGACATTCGTAAGCAGCTGCTGGAATACGACGACGTGGCCAACGATCAGCGCCGCGCCATCTACAGCCAGCGTAACGAACTGCTGGACGTGTCTGACGTGAGCGAAACCATCGCCAGCATCCGTGAAGACGTGTTCAAGAGCACCATCGACAACTACATCACCCCGCAGTCGCTGGAAGAAGAGTGGGACATTCAGGGGCTGGAAGAGCGCCTGAAGAACGATTTCGACCTGGAGATGCCGATCGCCGAGTGGCTGGACAAAGAGCCGGAGCTGCACGAAGAGACGCTGCGCGAGCGCATTCTGGAGAACGCCAAGGCGCAGTACCTGCTTAAAGAAGAAGTGGTTGGCAGCGACATGATGCGCAACTTCGAGAAAGGCGTGATGCTGCAAACGCTGGACTCCCTGTGGAAAGAGCACCTGGCGGCGATGGACTATCTGCGCCAGGGCATCCACCTGCGCGGTTATGCGCAGAAGGATCCTAAGCAGGAGTACAAGCGCGAATCCTTCAACATGTTCGCCACCATGCTCGAGTCGCTGAAATACGAAGTGATCAGCGTGCTGAGCAAGGTGCAGGTGCGGATGCCGGAAGAGGTTGAAGCGCTGGAACAGCAGCGTCGCGAAGAAGCCGAACGCCTGGCGCAGCAGCAACAGCTGAGCCATTACGAAGAGAACGCGCTGGTTACCGAAGATCCTAACGCACCGGCCAGCGCCGAGCGGAAAGTGGGCCGCAACGATCCTTGCCCGTGCGGTTCCGGCAAGAAATACAAACAGTGCCACGGCCGCCTGCAGAAGTAAGCTGAGTCGGGTTTAACGGGTTACATCAGGGGTTCAGCGTGCTGAACCCCTGCTTTTTGGCACCAATCAGGAGGGTGTGATGAAACATCTGAACATCGCCGTGGGCATTATTCGTAACGATCGGCAGGAGATCTTTATTACCCGCCGCGTCGCCGATTCACATATGGCGGGTTTTTGGGAGTTTCCCGGCGGTAAAATCGAGCAGGGCGAAACGCCGGAGCAGGCGCTGAGCCGCGAGCTGCGCGAAGAGACCGGCATTGAAACCAAACGCGCAACGCTGCTGGAGGTGCTGGAGCATCGCTTTAGCGACCGCATCGTCACGCTGAATTTCTATCTGGTGGAAGCCTGGCAGGGCGAGCCGTTCGGCCGCGAAGGCCAGCCGATGCGCTGGGTGAAGCAGGCGGATTTGCGAGAGGAAGAGTTCCCCGAGGCCAATATCAGCATTATCAAACTGCTGGTGCAGCAGGCCAACGCCGCGCAATAACACCAAAGGCCCGGCGGCGCCGGGCCGTCATTCGGCGATCAGCGGTCGTCGTCCGCTTCGCTCCAGTCATCGCTTTCCGACAGTTCGTTGTTGCTCGGAATGCGCTTCTCTTCATCGGCCCACTCGCCGAGATCGATCAGCTGGCAGCGCTTGCTGCAGAACGGGCGGAACGGGCTCACTTCTCCCCACACCACGCCTTTGCCACAGGTTGGGCATTTCACTACGGTCGTCATAACGGTTCCTTACGCCCTTTCATCTCTGACAGGGTTATTATTTCAAATGATTGTTCAACAACAGGCCAGTTCGAACGTCAGGCGTTCCGGCACTACGCCGCGCTCGCTGTCCAGCGGCAGGAAGCGAATGGCATAGCGCGTTTTATGACCGGAAATCTGCGGATACAGCTGCGGCGCCAGGCTGATGCGCAGGCGCAGCAGATCGGCCCCTTCGGCATTGTCCTGGAAAAATCCGTTCAGGCTTATCTGGTTGCGGAACGGCCCCGACTGGCGGATAAGATCCAGCACCATGGTCAGCGCCTGGTTCAAAGGCTCCAGCGTCTGCAGCCATTCGACGACGTCGGCGTCGCGCTCCTGCTGTGGCGCGTGCATCCACATGTGCAGCGTCGGCAAATCGAAGCTGCAGCAACCACCGGGAATGCTCAACCGCTGGCGGACCAGGCTAATCAGCCGGTCTTCGCGCAGCGCCTGGCCAAGACGCGGCGCCGACATCAGGGCGGAAGAACGCCCCTTCAGTTGGCTGCGCAATTGTTCGATCAGCGACATATCCACACCCGGCACATCTGCCCAGGCTAAAAGCTTCTGCTGTTGGCGCTCCAGCTCCTTCAGCAGTTCGGTGCGTACTTCGCCGCGTTCCAGCACGTCCAGCAGATCGGAAACGGTACGGAAGAAGGTCAGGGCGATGGCGGTTTCGCTCAGGGCGCGCTGGCCGTACAGCTGCTGAAGTAAAAATTCGATGCGCAGCCAGGTGCGCATTTTTTCATTCAGTGGATGTTCAAAGAGAACGCTTGGGGAAACATCACTCATGCAGTTTAATCCTGTTGGGTCGCTGATGCCGCCAGTTCGAGGTAGCGGCGATGCAGTGCGGCGACCAATGGCTCTATCCCCTGAGCGGCGCCGCTATTGTCAATGATGTCATCCGCCACGGCCAAACGCTGCTCGCGCGTGGCCTGGGCGGCAAGAATGTTTTGCGCCTGCTGGCGGCTGATGCCGTCGCGCGCCAGGGTTCGGGCCAACTGGGTTTCAACCTCGACGTCGACAACCAGCACCCGATCGGCGCGATGCTGCAGGCCGTTTTCCACCAGCAGCGGCACTACCCACAGCGCATAAGGGCTGGTGGCCTGCGCCAGCTGACGTTGGGTTTCCTGATGGATCAGCGGATGCAGTAATTGGTTCAGCCAGGTTTTATCATCAGGCTGGCTGAAGATGCGCTGGCGCAGCGCCGCGCGGTTTAAGCCGCCGTCCGCCAGCAACATTTCATTACCAAAACGTTCGGCGATCGCGGCCAGGGCAGGGGTGCCCGGCTCGACAACCTGACGGGCAATCACGTCTGCGTCGACAACGGCAGCGCCGTGGCGCGCAAAGGCTTCCGCTACGGTCGACTTGCCGCTGCCGATACCGCCGGTCAACGCAACAATGTAGGCCATGGTGTTAGGTGCACCCGATATTCATAAAAAAATAATAGACGAATCATAAAGCGATCGCGCAGAAGTGCAAGTCGACAGGGTCGCTTGCCCGATGGCCTGCGTGATGCGGCGATAAACAGCGCAGCCGAAAAGGGAAAGTGAGCGAGAGGTCACACTGCGGTTTCGCAGGTAAATTTGTCGGATTGTAGCGCAAATAATCGAGAATTCGCAGTCTTGTCCGGCAATTATTAGCGCGTATGATAACGTCACTGGAACTGGCATTACTCTACCCGTCGCCTTTCAAGCCGCAGCGTTGGCCCACCCCGGTCACTTACTGATGTAAGCTCCTGGGGATGAGCGCTCTGGTCGCCTGGCCGCAACTTGAAATTCGTCGGGTATAGGCTCGAATATTCTCCTGCGATCCGTCGCCATAAACCAGGAAATCATTAGTCATGCGTATTGAAGAAGATTTGAAGTTAGGCTTTAAAGATGTGCTGATCCGTCCTAAGCGTTCCACGCTGAAAAGCCGTTCTGAAGTTGAGCTGGAACGTCAGTTCACCTTTAAACATTCCGGCTGCAGCTGGTCCGGCGTGCCGGTTATCGCCGCCAATATGGACACCGTCGGCACCTTCCGCATGGCAGAGGCCCTGGCTTCCTTCGACGTTCTCACCGCGGTGCACAAACATTACAGCGTCGAACAATGGGCGGCTTTCGTACAGCGCGCGCCAGAGTCGGTGCTGCGTCACGTCATGGTTTCCACCGGCACCTCCGAAGCCGATTTCGCCAAGATGCAGCAAATTCTGGCGCTCTCCCCGGCATTGAAGTTTATCTGTATCGACGTGGCCAACGGTTACTCGGAGCACTTCGTCGCCTTCTTGCGGAAGGCGCGCGAGGCATGCCCAAATCATGTGATTTGCGCGGGCAACGTGGTCACCGGCGAAATGGTGGAAGAGCTGATCCTGTCCGGCGCAGACATCGTGAAAGTCGGTATCGGCCCCGGTTCGGTGTGCACCACCCGGGTAAAAACCGGCGTGGGCTATCCGCAACTGTCTGCGGTGATCGAGTGTGCGGATGCGGCGCACGGCCTGGGCGGCCAGATTGTCAGCGACGGCGGTTGTTCCGTGCCGGGCGACGTGGCGAAAGCCTTTGGCGGCGGCGCCGACTTCGTGATGCTGGGCGGCATGCTGGCCGGCCACGACGAATGTGAAGGCACGGTGGTGGAGGAGAACGGCGAAAAGTTCATGCTGTTTTACGGTATGAGCTCCGAGTCGGCGATGAAGCGCCACGTTGGCGGCGTTGCCGAGTACCGGGCGGCTGAAGGTAAAACCGTCAAGCTGCCGCTGCGCGGCGAAGTTGAGTTCACCGTGCGCGACATCCTCGGCGGCCTGCGTTCCGCCTGCACCTACGTTGGTGCAGAACGCCTGAAGGAACTGACCAAGCGCACTACCTTTATCCGCGTGGCGGAGCAGGAAAACCGCGTCTTCGGCGCGAAATAACCCCGCGTTCCGGGCGCAGCAGGCTGCGCCCGTTATCTCACCGTTTATCCCAATACGTTCCCCAACTGAAAGATCGGCAGATACATGGCAATCACCAGCGCGCCGACGATCCCGCCAACCACCAACATCAGCAGCGGCTCCAGCGTTTGCGCCAGCGTATCGGCCAGCTCCAGCGTCTGCTGCTCATGCCATTGCGCCAGCTTGTCGAGCAGGCTGTCCAGCGAACCGGATTCCTCCCCCACTCGCACCAGTTGCCGGCACAGAGCGGGGAACAGCGGCTGTTGGCTCAAGGCATGATGGAAAGTTTCTCCTTGGGAAATCTGGCGTTGCACTTGTTCGAGCGCCTGCCGATAAAACAGGTTATCCACCGCCATTGCCGCGGCGCTCAAGCCGTCGACCAGCGTCAAGCCCGCCTGCTGGGTCATGGCCAGAATGCGAAATATTTGGCTTAACGCGCTGCCTTCGATCAGGCGGGCGATCAACGGCAGGCGTAGCTGTGCCGCCTGTTCGCGGCGGCGCCACTGCGTCTGCGGATGCAGCCAACGGCAGTAGCCGAAAATCAGGCCGCCCAGCAGCAAGGCAAGATAAGGCCCTGTGCCGATCAGCAGGGCGGAGAGGTGCAGCAGCCCTTGGGTAAACCAGGGCAGCGGCGCGTCGAACGACTGATAAACCCCGGCAAATTCCGGCAGCACCATCACCAGCATCAACACGCTGACCAGCAGCGCCACCGCGCAGATAAATAGAGGGTAACGCAGCGCCTTGACGACCTTGCTGTGCAGTTTTTGCCGGGATTCTTGCTGTTGCGCCAGCAGCAGGCAGCAACGTTCCAGGTTGCCGGTCAGCTCGCCAATGGCGATCAGCGGGCGGTAGATCTGCGGGAAGACGGCCCGCTGTTCGGCGACGGCTTCTGAAAAGGGTTGCCCCTGGCGCACTCGTTCCCCCAGTTGCCGCAGCAGGCAGCGCCAGGCGGCTGCCGGGTGTTCCGTGGCCAGCAGCTGCAGCGCGTTAACCAGCGGCAGGCCAGCCTGCAGCAGAGTGGCCAGCTGGCGGGTGAAGTGAATCAGAGGTTCGCCGCGCCATTGGCCGTGGGGGATGCGTTTGCCGCGCTTTATCTGGCAAGGTTGCAGGCCCTGTTCGATAAGCTGCCGGCTGACCCGGCTTTTTTCGCTGCTCATCAGTTCGCCATGACGTATCTCTCCCTCTGCATCTATGGCTCGCCAGAGGAAAAGGCGACGGGCCATCACTGCCGCTCCCCGCCACAGGCGGTAATATCCACCACGCGGTACAGCTCTTCAAGCGAAGTGACGCCTGCGGCAACCAGCGTCAACCCGGCCTGCAGCAGCGTTATCTGCCCCTGTTGGCGGGCGATATCCGCCAGTTGGCCCGGCGTGGCGTTCTGCAGCAGGCCGGCCTGCACTTCAGGGGTGACCGCCAGCAGCTCGTAAACGCCTATCCTGCCGTAGTAGCCGCTGAAGCAGTGTTCGCAGCCGTCGGCGCGCCAGGCGGTCAACGGCTCCGGCCAGATCGCCGCAGGGAACTGCGTCGGCCGGCTCTGCTGATAGCGGCAATGCTCGCACAACCGGCGCACCAGCCGCTGGGCGATCACCAGTTTGAGGCAGGCGGCGATCAGGTAACCGGGAATGCCCATGTGCGTCAGGCGCGTCAGGGTTTCACCGGTAGAGTTGGTGTGCAGCGTCGACAGCACCAGGTGGCCGGTCTGGGCGGCCTTGACGGCGATCTCTGCGGTTTCCTGGTCGCGTATCTCGCCGATCATGATAACGTCCGGATCCTGGCGCAGCAGCGCACGCAGCACTTTCGAGAAGCTCAGCTCGGTTTTGGCGTTCACCTGGGTTTGATTGACGCCAAATAAGGGGATTTCGATCGGATCCTCGACGCTGCACAGATTGCTCTGCGCGTCGTTCAACTGGCGCAGGCCGCTGTACAGCGTTACCGTTTTGCCGCTGCCGGTTGGGCCGGTCACCAGGATCATCCCTTGCGGGCTGGCCAGCGCCGCCGCATAGCTACCCAGCGCCGCCCGGCTCATGCCCAATCCTTCCAGCGGCAGCTCCTGCCGCTCGGTTTGCAAAATGCGCAGCACGACTTTTTCGCCGTGCAGCGTCGGCAATGTGGCGATGCGCATCGAATAGCGGGCGTTATCCAACCAGAGGCTGAGCTGCCCGTCCTGCGGCAGCCGGCGCTCTGCGATGTCCAGTTGCCCCATAATCTTCAGCCTGGCGCTCAGTCGCGCCGCCAACTCGGCCGGCGGCGAGGCGATGGCCTGCAGCACGCCGTCAATGCGCAATCGCACGCGAAACCGCTGCTGATAAGGCTCAAAGTGCACGTCCGAGGCGCGGCGCTGAATGGCCATGCGCAACGTCTGGTTGATAAACTGCACCACCGGCGTATCGCTCGCGTCGTCCAGAGACGCGGCAGCGGGCGCCCGCTCTGCGGCGGCCAGCGGTGGCGTTTCCGCCTGCAGATAACGCTGATTCAGCGCCAGCTCCAGCCGGGCCGCCGGCCATTGCTCCAGGTGGATGCGCTTCCCCGTGGCGAAGCGCAGCGCCGCCAGCAGTTCCTGAGGGGCTTCCTCGCTGAGCGCCACCGTCAGGGTGGTGTGATCTTCATTGAGCGCCAGGGTTTGGTAGCGGCGACACAGGTTGTGAACTTCTTCGCTGATCGCTTCAATCATTGCCGTTACTCCGCCGCGTTGTCAAAGCGGAACACGTCCTGGCAGACCTCAGTCAGGCTGGCGTTTTCGCTGGTGCACAGGCGGGTCCAGCGGGTCAGGCCGCCGGCGTTTTGCGTGGGCGTCAGCGCGACTTTCAGCCCCAGCAACGTCTGTGCGCCGGTGAGGGTGATCACCCCCTTATCGACCTGCAGATCGCTGACGTAGCGCGAGGATCCGCCGGCGGGGATCCCTTTGCCGCCGGCGTTGCAGGCGGTTGGCTTGCCTTCGTCCAGTACGCAGAGCTCTACGGCCAGTTTGTAGGGCGCCATGGCCTGCAGCATGTCGGTCATCGCCGCCTTCTGGATATAGCGTTGGTAGGCGGGAATGCCGATGGCGCTCAGTATGGCGATAATGGCGATCACCACCATCAGTTCAATCAGGGTAAAACCGCGCTGCGTTTCCATTTTTTGTTTCCTCCATGTCAGTGTGGAGGGGATGGTAACCGGTCTGGCGGCGGGCTGCGATAACCTTTGGCGCGTTTCGCGGTGCGCTTCCGGCACATGCAGTTTCGGTTGCAACTGGATGAAAAAAACTGAGGTGCGGCGCGCAATTTTGGCGGGGGAAATGCCTTCCCGCGCAGCGGGAAGGCGGGGCGTTATTTGAAGCGCATCGACAGATCGAGCGCGGTCACGTGTTTGGTCAGCGCGCCAACCGAAATATAGTCCACGCCGGTTTCGGCAAAGGTGCGCAGCGTTTCACCGGTAACGTTGCCCGAAACTTCCAGCTGCGCTCGGCCCTGGGTCTGAGCCACCGCCTGGCGCATCATCTCGACGCTGAAGTTGTCCAACATCACGATATCGGCGCCGGCGTCAAGCGCTTGCTGCAGCTCGTCGAGGGACTCTACCTCCACCTCGACCGGCACGTCGGGGTGCAGCCAGAAGGCTTTCTCCACCGCGTTTTTGATCGAGCCGGAGGCGATGATGTGGTTTTCCTTGATCAGGAAAGCGTCGGACAGCCCCAGCCGATGGTTGCCGCCGCCGCCGCACAGTACGGCGTATTTCAGCGCGGTGCGCAGGCCCGGCAGCGTTTTGCGGGTATCCAGCAGGCGGGTCTGGGTGCCCTGCAGCATCGCGACATAGCGGCTGACTTCGGTCGCCACGCCGGACAGCGTCTGCACAAAGTTCAGCGCGGTGCGTTCACCGGTCAGCAGCACCCGGGCCGGGCCGCTGAGACGGCACAGAGGTTGGTTCGGCGTCAGGCGATCGCCGTCCGCCACCAGCCAGTCGACCTTCACCTGATTGCCCAGCTGGATAAAGACTTCGTTCAGCCAGCGCCGGCCGCAGAATACCCCGGCTTCACGAGTGATGACGGTGGCTTCGGCCTGTTTGTCGGCCGGTAACAATTGCGCGGTAATATCGCGCCCGGCATCGACTTCGCCCCCCAAATCTTCACGCAGCGCCTGGGCGACGGCATAGGGGATATCACTTTCAATTCGTTCAAGAAGCTCGGTGCGGCGGCTGTCGGCACTGTAGCGACGTGTCGGCATGGAAAACTCCGAAATGGACGGTTAGATCGTAGGGGAACATGCTACTCTGTTGCAGGAATAAGTACCACCGCGGAGAAGTGTCTGATGCAGTTGGAAAATGGCTGGATTGTCGGGGTGAGGCGGGTTGTTTCGCCGCACAGCGATCGGCGGCCGGACGATGAAACGCCCTCGCTGCTGGTGATCCACAATATCAGCCTGCCACCCGGCGAGTTTGGCGGCCCCCATATCGATCGGCTGTTCACCGGCACGCTGGATCCCGCCGATCACCCCTATTTTGCCGATATTCATCAGCTGCGGGTCTCTGCGCACTGCCTGATCCGCCGCGACGGCGAAATCGTTCAATATGTGCCTTTCGATCGGCGCGCCTGGCATGCCGGCGTTTCTCTCTATCGGGGGCGTGAAAAGTGCAACGACTTCTCCATCGGCATCGAACTGGAAGGCACCGATCTATTGGCCTATGAGCCACAGCAATATCGCAGCCTGCAGGCGGTGACCGCACTGTTGGCTAGGCATTATCCGGGCCTGGCGGATAATATCACTGGGCACAGTGACATCGCCCCCGGGCGCAAGACCGATCCTGGCCCGGCGTTCGACTGGAAACGCTATCTGGCATCTCTGGAACAACGGGATGGCGCCGATAACGCTATGCTTGGCAAAAGAAAAAGGGAGAGGAATCGCGAATGACGCTGTTTACGCTGTTACTGGTTCTGGCGTGGGAACGCCTGTTCAAACTGGGTGAACACTGGCAGTTGGACCATCGCCTGGAAGTGGTGTTCCACCGGCTGCATCGGGTGTCGTTGGCGCAAACGCTGGCGATGACCCTCGCCTTTATGGTGGTGGTGTGGGGCATTTTGTGGCTATCTCAGGGACTGTTCTTCGGGGTGGTGACGCTGCTGCTGTGGATTGTCATCGATCTGCTGTGCGTCGGCGCCGGCGTTAAACGCAAGCATTATCGCGCCTATCTGAAGGCCGCGCGGCAGGGGGACAGCCACGCCAGCGATCAGATGGCGGAAGAGCTGGCGCTGATCCACGGTTTGCCGGTGGATTGCAGCGAAGAACTGCGCCTGCGCGAGCTGCAAAACGCACTGCTGTGGATTAACTTCCGCTACTATCTGGCACCGCTGTTCTGGTTCGTGGTTTGCGGGCCTTACGGGCCGATCGCGCTGGCGGGTTACTCTTTCCTGCGCGCCTATCAAACCTGGCTGGCGCGCCACAATACGCCGCTGGAGCGTTCGCAGTCGGGCATTGATCATCTGCTGAACTGGCTGGACTGGATCCCGGTGCGCCTGGCGGGGGTGGCCTACGCGCTGTTCGGTCACGGAGAGAAGGCGCTGCCGGCCTGGTTCGCTTCGCTGGGCGACCGCCACTCTTCGTCATATCAGGTGCTGACACGGCTGGCGCAGTTCTCGCTGGCGCGCGATCCGCATATGGATCCGGTGCAAACGCCGCGCGCGGCGGTGACTTTGGCGCGCAAGGTGACGATGATCATCGTGGTGGTGGTGGCGCTGTTGACCATTTACGGTACGCTGCTTTAAGCCGCAGCAACTAAAACGGGCGCCTTGGCGCCCGTTTTAGTTGCACTGCAAACTCAGAGTTTGGCGAAGCTGCGGCGCGCGGCGTCGATAGTGCGCTGGATGTCTTCCTTGCTGTGGGCTACGGACATAAAGCCTGCTTCAAAGGCTGAAGGCGCCAGATAAACCCCCTCCTCGAGCATCAGATGGAAGAAGCGCTTGAAGCGCTCCACGTCGCACCGCATCACGTCCTGGTAGCTGGTGACCGCCGGCGCGTCGGTGAAGAACAGGCCGAACATGCCGCCGACGTTGTTGACCACCAGCGGAATGCTCTCTTCTTTCGCCGCATGCAGCAGGCCATCCGCCAGCATTTCGGTCAGTTCGGTCAGCGTCTGGTGCACGCCCACCTGCGAGACTTCGGTCAGGCAGGCGTAGCCCGCCGCCATGGCGATCGGGTTGCCGGACAGGGTGCCCGCCTGGTAAACCGGGCCGGTCGGCGCCAGCGCTGCCATCACGTCGCGGCGGCCGCCGAAGGCGCCCACCGGCATGCCGCCGCCGATGATTTTGCCCAGGCAGGTCAGATCCGGCTCAACGTCGTAATAGGCTTGCGCCCCGGCCAGCGCTACGCGGAAGCCGGTCATCACTTCATCGATAATCAGCAGCGCGCCATATTTATCGCACAGCGCGCGCAGGCCCGGCAGGAATTCAGGCAGCGGCGGCACGCAGTTCATGTTGCCGGCCACCGGCTCGACGATAATGCAGGCGATCTCCGAAGGGTATTGCTCGAACGCCGTGCGCACCGAATCCAGATCGTTATAGGTGCAGGTGAGGGTGTGCTTGGCGAAGTCCGCCGGCACGCCCGGGGAATTCGGCTGGCCGAGGGTCAGCGCGCCGGAGCCGGCTTTCACCAGCAGGCAGTCGGCGTGGCCGTGGTAGCAGCCTTCGAACTTGATTATCTTGTCGCGGTTGGTGTAGCCGCGCGCCAGGCGAATGGCGCTCATGGTGGCTTCGGTGCCCGAGTTCACCATACGCACCATGTCCATGGTCGGCACCAGCTCGGTGACCAGCTGCGCCATTTTGACTTCCATCTCGGTCGGCGCGCCGAAGCTCAGGCCGCGCTGCGCCGCTTCGATCACCGCGTCGCGGATCGCCGGGTGGTTGTGCCCCAGCACCATTGGGCCCCAGGAGCCAACGTAGTCGATGTAGGCTTTGCCATCGGCGTCGAACAGGTAAGCCCCGTCCGCCCGCTCGATAAACAGCGGCACACCGCCGACGCCGGTGAATGCACGCACCGGAGAGTTAACCCCGCCGGGGATCAACTGTTGCGCCTGGGCATACAGACTTTCGGACTTGCTGTGTAAGCTCATAAATCGGCTCCTGGATTCTCTTTTGAATGATTTGACCGCGCTATTCTAGAGGAGAGCGCCGCGTTATGAAACGATCACAGCCAGATACCTATTAACGGCGGCGGCCGGGGCGGGGGTAAGGTAGAATAGCCAGCTTACCTATTTGTATTACATTTGATCACGCGAATGAATAACCCGTTATGACTGAAATGCAGCAACAGCCTTCAGCGGCGCCGCCGCGCCTGAAGCGCAGCGATGCGGTGCGGCAGTTTATCCGCCGCGACAAGACGCCGGTAGCGGTATTGATCATGGCCGCTCTGGTGGGCACGCTGGCCGGCCTGCTCGGCGTGGCGTTCGACAATGCCGTGAACTGGGTGCAACAGCAGCGGCTGAGCGCGCTGGTTCAGGTGGCCGATTATTGGATCCTGGTGTGGCCGCTGGCGTTTATTTTGTCCGCCGCGCTGGCGGCGCTGGGCTATTACCTGGTGCGGCGCTATGCGCCGGAGGCGGGCGGCTCGGGCATTCCGGAAATTGAAGGCGCGCTGGAAGAGCTGCGGCCGGTGCGCTGGTGGCGGGTGATCCCGGTGAAGTTTATCGGCGGCATGGGTACGCTCGGCGCAGGCATGGTGTTGGGGCGGGAAGGGCCTACGGTGCAGATGGGCGGCAACGTCGGGCGCATGGTGCTGGATATTTTCCGCATGCGCGGCGCCGAGGCGCGTCATTCGCTGCTGGCCACCGGCGCGGCCGCGGGTCTCTCCGCCGCGTTCAATGCGCCGCTGGCGGGCATTCTGTTCATCATCGAAGAGATGCGCCCGCAGTTCCGCTACAACCTGATTTCGATTAAAGCGGTGTTTATCGGCGTGATTATGTCGAGCGTGGTGTTCCAGCTGTTTAACGGTTCCGGCTCGGTGATCGCGGTCGGCAAGCTGTCTTCGGCGCCGATCAATACGCTGTGGCTGTATCTGGTGCTGGGAGCGATATTCGGTGCGGTCGGGGTGATGTTCAACGCGCTGGTTTTCCGCAGCCAGGATTTGTTCGCCCGCCTGCACGGCGGCCGGATGCGCAACGTGCTGCTGATGGGCGGCCTGCTCGGCGGCGTCTGCGGCATTCTGGGGCTGATCCAGCCGGAGGCGGCGGGCGGCGGCTTCGGGTTGATCCCGATCGCCGCGGCGGGCAACTACAGCGTCGGCATGCTGATGTTTATTTTCATCACGCGGGTGTTCACCACGCTGCTGTGTTTCGGCTCCGGCGCGCCGGGGGGGATTTTCGCGCCGATGCTGGCGCTGGGCACGCTGTTCGGCACCGCCTTCGGGCTGGCGGGCGCGCATCTGTTCCCGCAGTACGGCATCGAGGCGGGCACCTTCGCCATCGCCGGCATGGGTGCGCTGTTCGCCGCCACGGTGCGCGCGCCGCTGACCGGCATTGTGCTGGTACTGGAAATGACCGACAACTATCAGCTGATCCTGCCGATGATCATCACCTGTCTCGGCGCGACGCTGGTAGCGCAATTCCTTGGCGGTAAGCCGTTGTATTCGTCCATATTGGCCCGCACATTACGGAAGCAGGAAGCGCAGCAGGCGCGCGAAGCGGCGGAGAAAACAGGTAAAGAAAATACAACAAATGCGGTGAATACTTGAACGCAACACTCAGGTATCGGATAATCGTTAATATTAATCAGGCAGCCATTGTAGCGCTCTGATGCTGAACAATGTTGGGAGTAAAGAGTATGAGTGATGAAACAGCACTGCCCCTGCAATTCACCGAGGCAGCGGCAAGTAAGGTTAAGTTCCTGATTGCCGACGAAGAAAATCCTAACCTGAAGCTGCGGGTTTACATTACCGGCGGCGGCTGCAGCGGATTCCAGTACGGCTTCACTTTTGACGACAAGATCAACGACGGCGACATGACCATCGAGAAGCAAGGCGTGGCGCTGGTGGTGGATCCGATGAGCCTGCAATACCTGGTGGGCGGCTCGGTGGATTATACCGAAGGGCTGGAAGGCTCGCGCTTTGTGGTGACCAACCCGAACGCCAAAACCACCTGCGGCTGCGGTTCTTCGTTCAGCATCTGAAGCCCTTCACTGCACGATCAACCCGCCAGCCGCTCCGGCTCGCGGGTTTTTTTATGCCCCTAGCGTTCGAGGATAAAGGCGGGCAGTTTGAGGTGCCAGCGGATAGCCGCCAGCCGGATGGCCAGAGTAATGACCATGCCCAGCATCATCGCCTGCTGCAGCGGCATGCCGAAGGTATGAAACGCGGTAGCGTGCACGATGCCGCCGATGATGCAGGCGGTTGCGTAGATTTCGGTGCGCAGGATCATCGGGATCTCGCGCGCCAACACGTCGCGGATAATGCCGCCGCCTACGCCGGTGATCACTCCCATGCAAATCGCCACCAGCGGGCCGGTACCGGCGGCGAAGGCCTTATTGACGCCGATGCCGACGAATACCGCCAGCCCGACGGCGTCCAGCACCGGCAGGATCCATTTCGGCAAGCGGCGCGGTTGGCGCACCAGCAGCAACGTCAGGACGCAGGTGATCATCGCCACCACCAGATCGGTGGGATCCTTTACCCAAAACACCGGGCCGTTGGCCAGCGCCATATCGCGGATGGTGCCGCCGCCGACCGCTGTCACCACGCCCAGCACCAGCACGCCGAACGGATCCATGCGCAATTTGCCGGCCAGCAGCACGCCGGAAATGGCGAATACCGCGGTGCCGAGAATATCCAGCCAGAACACCAGCATTAATGCATCTCCGCCAATTGGCTGCACAGCTGCTGCGCAGCCAGCACGATGCGTGGCCCCGGGCGGTTGAACCAATCCTCATTCAACGCGATCACCGGCACCTGCAGCTGCGGCGCCCAGAAGGCCTTCACGCTGGCGAGCTGCTGCGCGCCGCCGGTGATGACGATAGCCTGCGGCCGGCGGGCCAGCACCTGCTCACGGCTGATTTGCGGCCAGGGCATGTGGCTGTCGGCAAAGATGTTCTCGGCGCCGCACAGCGACAGCACCTGGCTTTGCAGGGTAGCGCCGGAGCCTGTGAACAGCGGCTGGGTACCGAACTGCAGCAGCACGCGGCGCGGTTGATTGCGGGCGTATTGCTGTTTCAGCGCCGCGGTTTGCCGGCGAACGGCGTCCGCCGCCTGATGCGCCTGCTCGGGATGCGGGCTGTATTGGGCAAGATCGTCCAGCGAACGGGCGATTTCGTCGAGGCTGCCGGCGTTCGCGTAGTAGATAGGTATGCCGAACGAGGCGAGCTGATCCAACACCCGCTGCGGATTGCCGCCGCGCCACGCCAGGATCAGGTCCGGCTTCAGCGCCAGCACCCGTTCAATATTGACACCCTGCCAGGAGGCCACCTGTTCAAGCTTGCCGGCCGCCGGCGGATAATCGGAAAAGGCGCTTACCGCCAGCAGGCTATCGCCCATGCCGGCGGCATAGGCGAGCTCGGTGGTGTTCGGCGCTAGGCTTATCACTCGTTGGGCAGCGCCGGCGGGCAGCGCCAGCCACAGCGTGAACAGCCACAGCACAGAGGCGAAGCTCAGCTTCACATCAACCGCGCTTGGCCAGGGTTTGCAGCATGGCGTTGACCATCAGCGTCGACTGCTTGGCGGCCACGGTGAGGAATTCGTCGAAGCTCATGTGCGATTCGCTGTCGGCAACGTCGGAGATGGCGCGCACCACCACGAACGGCGTACCAAACAGGTGGCAAACGTGGCCGATGGCTGCGGCTTCCATTTCAACCGCGGCAACGGCCGGGAAGGTGGTGCGAATGCGCGCCAGCGGCTCTGCGCCGTTGATGAAGGCGTCGCCGCTGCAGATCAGGCCGCGCACCGCGTTCAGGTCCAGCTGTTTGATGCAGCCTTCCGCCAGGGCGATCAGCGCGTCGTCTGCCACGAACGCCGCCGGGCAGCCGGCCATTTGGCCCGGCTCGTAGCCAAAGGCGGTCACGTCGGCGTCGTGATAGCGCACTTCTTCGGAGACCACGATATCGCCCACTTTCAGCGTGCTGGCCAGGCCGCCGGCGGAGCCGGTATTGATCACCACGTCCGGGCGGCAGTGCTCCAGCAGCAGGGTGGTGCCCATGGCCGCGGCGACTTTGCCGATGCCGGATTTCAGCAGCGCAACCTCAACGCCGCCGATCTGGCCGGTATAGATTTCACAGCCCGCGCGTTGAATGGTCTGACGATTTTCAATTTGATCGCGCAGCAGGGTGACTTCCTGCTCCATTGCGCCGATGATGCCTACTTTCATAAATAACACTCGCTGATTGGGTGTGGGAATTGCGCCATAGTCTATCATGGCTGTCAGAGAGAGATAATCCGTTGCATCCGCCGCAGGGAATTGTTATCACGGGGGCTGGGCGCAACCGCGGAGAAACAGATGTCCGGGATCGACTTCAAACAAAAAATCAGCTTCCAGCGGCCATTCAGCAAACCGATAGAGGCCGAGGAAGAGTATGACATCGTGCGGCAGTTCGAGAGCGATCGCGGGCGCATTGTCAACTCGGCGGCGATCCGCCGCCTGCAGCAGAAAACTCAGGTGTTTCCGCTGGAACGTAACGCGGCGGTGCGCAGCCGCCTGACGCATTCGATGGAAGTGCAGCAGGTGGGGCGGCATATCGCCAAAGAGATCCTCAACCGCTTCAAGCAGGAAGGGCGCATCGACGAGCTCGGCCTGGCCCGGCTGCTCGCGCCCTTCGAAAGCATCGTAGAAATGGCCTGCCTGATGCATGACATCGGCAATCCGCCGTTCGGCCACTTTGGCGAGTCGGCGATCAACGACTGGTTCGCCCAGCGGCTCGATCCCGCCAGCTGCGGCAGCGAGCCGGGCAGCCACGATCGCTGCCAGGTCGCGGTGCTGCGCCTGCACGAAGGAGAAAGCGATCTTAATCGGCTGCGCAGCCGTATCCGGCAGGACCTGAGCCATTTTGAAGGCAACGCTCAGGCGATCCGCATGGTCTATACCCTGCTTAAACTCAATCTGACCTATGCCCAGGTAGGCTGTATCTTGAAATATACCCGCCCGGCCTATTGGGCGAGCGAGATCCCGGCCGGCCGCAGTTATCTGATGAAAAAGCCCGGTTATTATCTGGCGGAAGAGGCCTTCGTCGATCGGCTGCGGCGCGAACTGCATATGGGCGAATTCGATCGTTTCCCGCTGACCTATATTATGGAAGCCGCCGACGATATTTCTTATTGCATTGCCGATCTTGAAGACGCGGTGGAAAAAAATATTTTCACCGTCGATCAGCTGTATCAGCATCTTATTCAAGAGTGGGGCGAAATTGCGCCGGGGGATTTATTCGATAAAACCGTTGCCAGCGCTTTCCGGAAAATCGATAAGGGCGGCGCGCGGCGCAGTGCGGAAGATCAATTCTTCATGTATCTGCGGGTATTTACCGTCGCGCGGCTGGTGCCGCACGCGGCGCAGCGCTTTATCGACAACCTGGAGGCGGTGTATCAGGGCCACTTTAATCAGGCGCTGCTGGAGGATTCCAGCCCGGCCTACCAACTGTTGAAAATATTCAAGAATGTGGCGCTCAAGCACGTCTTCAACCACCCGGAGGTGGAGCAGCTCGAGCTGCAGGGGTATCGGGTGATCAGCGGCCTGCTGGACATTTACAGCCCGCTATTGGCGATGCCGCTGGGCGACTTTACCCAGCTGGTGCAGGAAGACAGCCACCGCGCCTACCCGATTGAAACGCGGCTGTTCCACAAGCTGTCCACTAAGCACCGGCTGGCATATGTCGAAGCGGTTGAAGGGCTGCAGCATTTGTCGCAGGAACAGCAGGCAATCAGAGAATATTATTTCCGCGCGCGCTTATTACAGGATTACATCAGCGGAATGACCGATCTTTATGCTTACGATGAATACCGTAGATTAATGGCGGCGGAATAATTCATTACCTCAATAATTACCAGCGGGGCCAAAGGATTGTCTGTCTCGAGTTTTGTAAAGACAGACAATATTTGTTTACTATTACCAATAACCTGCGCCGGAACTTCAGGCTATTAATCAACTCTGACTATGCACAAGACAGCAGTACTTTTCTGAACGACTTTATAAGAGACACACAGATGAAAAAAACCGCATTAGTTCTGAGCGCGCTGGCATTCAGTATCGGCATGGCGATGGGCCCGGTCACGGCCAACGCCGCAGAAACCGCGTCCTCCAGCACCCAACAGTTGCCAAGCCTGGCGCCGATGCTGGAAAAGGTGATGCCATCCGTGGTGAGCATCAACGTGGAGGGTAGCACCACCGTCAATACGCCGAGAATGCCGCAGCAGTTCCAGCAGTTCTTCGGCGAAGACTCGCCGTTCTGCCAGGACGGTTCGCCGTTCCAGGGCTCGCCGATGTGCCAGGGCGGGCAGGCCGGCCCGGATGGGGAGCCGCAGGGCACGCAGCAGAAATTCCAGGCGCTGGGCGCCGGGGTGGTGATCGATGCGGCTAAAGGTTATGTGGTGACCAACAACCACGTGGTGGACAACGCCAATAAAATCCAGGTACAGCTGAGCGACGGGCGCCGCTTTGACGCCAAGGTGATCGGCAAGGATCCGCGTTCCGACATCGCGCTGATCCAGCTGAAAGACTTCAAGAACCTGACGGCCATCAAGATGGCGGACTCCGATCAGCTGCGCGTCGGCGACTACACCGTGGCGATCGGCAACCCGTACGGGCTGGGCGAAACCGCCACCTCGGGCATCGTTTCCGCGCTGGGGCGCAGCGGGCTGAATATCGAAAACTACGAGAACTTCATCCAGACCGACGCGGCGATTAACCGCGGCAACTCCGGCGGCGCGCTGGTTAATCTGAACGGCGAGCTGATCGGCATCAACACCGCGATCCTGGCGCCGGACGGCGGCAACATCGGCATCGGTTTCGCCATTCCAAGCAACATGGTGAAGAACCTGACGGCGCAAATGGTTGAATATGGCCAGGTGAAGCGCGGCGAGCTGGGGATTATGGGCACCGAACTGAACTCCGAGCTGGCCAAGGCGATGAAGGTAGACGCGCAGCGCGGGGCCTTCGTCAGCCAGGTGATGCCGAAATCTTCCGCCGCCAAGGCGGGCATCAAGGCCGGTGACGTGATAGTGACCATGAACGGCAAAGCAATCTCGAGCTTCGCCTCGTTCCGCGCGGAAATCGGCACGCTGCCGGTCGGCAGCAAGATGTCGCTGGGCATCATTCGCGACGGCAAACCGGTCACCATTGACGTCACGCTGGAGCAGAGCACCCAGACCCAGGTTGAGTCCGGCAATATTTACACCGGTATCGAAGGGGCTGAGCTGAGCAACACGCAGATCGGCGCGCAGAAAGGCGTGAAGGTCGACAACGTGAAAGCCGGCAGCGCCGCGGCGCGCATCGGTCTGAAAAAGGGCGATGTGATCCTGGGCGTGAACCAGCAGCCGATCCAGAACCTGGGCGAGCTGCGTAAAATCCTCGACAGCAAGCCGTCGGTGCTGGCGCTGAATATCCAGCGCGGCGACAGCCAGCTGTATCTGCTGATGCAGTAATCCTGCTCCGCAGGAAACAAAAGGCACGCTTCGGCGTGCCTTTTTAGGTTAGGCCTGGCGCTGATTGCCCAGGTGCGCGTGCGCCGCCTGGCATACCAGCTCGATTTCATCCAGCAGCTCCAGCCACTCAGGCTCCAGCTGGTCATGGCCGACGCCCTGGCGCAGCTGTTGTTCCAGATAGAAACACAGCTGCTTCAGGCGCGGCACGCCGCTGTAGCTGCAGCTGCCGTGCAGTTTGTGGATCAGATCGAGAATGCCGTCGTCCGGCCGGCCGTCGACCAACGCCTGCACCCGCTCGCGCACCTGCGGCAGGAAGTCGAGCAGCATCTGCAGCAGATCGCGCGCCAGATCCTGTTTGTTGGCCGCCTGGCGCAGCGCCAGCGGCCAGTCGAGCGACAGCGGCTGGCCGGCGGGGTGCTGCGCAGCGGCGTTCGGCTCGCCGCTGTGGTAGCGCGACAGCACGCGGGTCAGCATCGCTTCGTCAATCGGTTTGGCCAGGTAGTCGTCCATGCCGGCCTGCAGCAGATGTTCGCGTTCGCCGCTCACCGCATGGGCGGTAACGGCGACGATCGGCGTTGAATTATGGTGCGGCAGTTGGCGGATCAGCTCGCTGGTGCGAATGCCGTCGATCTTCGGCATCTGGATATCCATCAGGATCAGGTCCAGCACGTTGTCGCGCGCCAGCGCCAGCGCCTCTTCGCCGCTTTCGCACAGCAGGGTTTTCTCCACCTGTTCCGCCAGCAGGGTGCCGATCAGCTTCAGGTTGGCCGGGTTGTCGTCGACCGCCATCACCGTCAGCGGCAGGCGTTTACGCTCCGGCTGGGCGCTGAGGCGCAGCGGCTCCTCCATTTGCAACAGCGGGAACAGACGGTTGCTGGTGATGGGTTTGATCAGGCAGCCGAGCGCGCCCTGCTGCTTGAGCAGCTCGGCGTCGATCTGCGCCTGGCACGGCAGCGCCAGGATCACCCTGCCGGCCACCTTCAACGCCGCCAGCAGCTTGTCTTGATGCTGCGCCATATTGTTGCTGAAGGGGATAGGCACGCCAACCAGCAGGAAGTCGTATTCGTTTTTCGGCAACTGAGCCAGGGTCGGCGAGTGGGTGAGAGCCAGTTGGGTGACGCTGAGCATGTTGAGCGTCGCCTGCGCTGCTGTCGGGTTGGATTCGATGTAGGCCAGGGTTTTGCCGCGCAGATCCGGCAGGTTTGGCTGCAGCGACAGCATGCCTTCGTTCAGATCGAGCTGAATGTGGAACCAGAAGGTTGAACCGCGGTTCAGCTGGCTGTGGAAGCAAATATCGCCGCCCATCTCTTTCACCAGCTTCTGGGTGATCACCAGCCCCAGGCCGGTGCCGCCGTGGCGGCGGGAAATGCTGGCGTCCGCCTGGCGAAACGCCTGGAACAGCTGCGACTGCTGGCGCTCGGAAATGCCGATGCCGGTGTCGTGGATCTGCACTTCCAGCTCCACCTGACGTTCCAGCTGTTTGCGCAGCTCGACGCGAATGTCGATGTTGCCGGTCTCGGTAAACTTGACCGCGTTGCCCAGCAGGTTGGTGATGATCTGCTGCAGGCGCAGGGAGTCGCCGATCACCTGTTCCGGCACGTCGTTGTGCACGTCCAGCGTCAGCTCCAGCCCTTTCTCGTGGGCGCTGGGGGCCAGCAGCACGATCACTTCATCCAGCGTTTCGCGCAGCGAGAACGGGATATGCTCCAGCACCAGCTTACCGGCCTCCAGCTTGGAGAAGTCCAGCACGTCGTTGATGATGGTCAGCAGGTTATTGGCCGAGCGTTCGATGGTTTGCAGATAATCGGCCTGGGTAACGCTCAGGTCGGTTTTCAGCATCTGGCGGGTAAAGCCGATCACCCCGTTCAGCGGGGTGCGCAGTTCGTGCGACATATTGGCCAGGAACTCGGACTTGATGCGCGCCGCTTCCTGAGCGCGCTTTTTCGCCAGATCCAGCTCGACGTTCTGGATCTCCATTTGCTCCAGCGTTTCACGCAGGTCGGAGGTGGCCTGATCGATGTTCTGCTGCATCTCTTCGTGGTAGGCGGTGAGCGACATCGCCATCGAGTTGATGCCGTTCTTCAGCATGTGCAGTTCGCCGAGCATAAAGCCTTCGACGCGGCTGTCGAGCTGGCCGCGGCGAATGCGGTCGACGGTGTTCACCATGTTGCGGATCGGGCCGGTCACGTCGCGCATCAGGCGGTAGGCGAACAGAATGGCGATGCACATGCACAGCAACAGCAGCAGGGTGGAAACGAACACTTCTTTATACTGCTGCAGACGCACCGACTGCAGATCCAGCTCGATCGCCACATAGCCGAGATTGTTGTCGGGGTGGTTGCCGGCATCGGCGGCTTCGTCCGGATATTGGCTTTCCGACAGGATCGGCGTGCGCAGGATCAGCGAGTCGCCGCGCCGTGTCAGCATCAGATCGGTGGGCATTGGCACACCTTTCGGCAGCTGCAGCTGGGCGAAATTATGGTGATAATTGGAGGTGACAAACAGGTTGTTCTGCGCGTCGAACACCGTAATCGAACGCACGATGTCCGAATGACGGCGGTGCAGCAGGCTGACCAATTGCCGAACCGATTCGCGGCTGCGGAACGTCATGCCGTACTCGCTGGCCACCGCCAGCGGCTCGATAATGCTGGCGCCGGCGTCCACCAATTGCTCCTGCAGCTCGTTGTAGCGGTGCACCACGAAGAAGGTGCTGAGCAGCAAACCAATCAGCAAGGTTGGGGCCAGAATCAGGATCATCATGCGCGCACGCAGGCTGTATTTGGTCATGGGATTCCAATGTGGGAGAATTGACAGCTGACACTAGCTTAATGAACCAGCACACAATCGACAAATATGGCGCAATTCTACTCTCCCAAACGCCGCGTGACGACCCGGCAGAACTTACAAATGTTAACCGTGACGGTGAATGACCTCGATCCCTTCGGCCAGGGCGTGGCGCGCCATGACGGCAAGGCGATATTCGTGCCGGGAGTGCTGCCCGGCGAACAGGCGGAAATCCAGCTGACGGAAGACAAGCGCCAGTTCGCCAAAGGCAAGCTGAAGCGCCTGCTGACCCGCAGCCCGCAGAGGGTTGAGCCGCGCTGCCCGCACTTTGGCGTCTGCGGCGGCTGCCAGCAGCAGCACGCGGACGAGGCGCTGCAGCAGCAGAGCAAGGCGGCGGCGCTGGTGCGCATGATAGCTCGCGAAACCGGCGTTACGCCGCAGCAGGAGCCGGTGATCGCCGGGCCGCAGTATGGCTACCGCCGCCGCGCCCGTCTGGGCCTGAGCTGGCAGCCGAAGCAACAGCGGCTGGTGATGGGGTTTCGCCAGGCGGCCTCCAGCGAGCTGGTGCCGGTGCGCCATTGCCCGGTGCTGTGTCCCGAGCTGGAGCAACTGCTGGCGCCGCTGAACGCCTGCCTGAGCGCGCTGCAGGGCGCGCGGCGTTTGGGCCACGCGGAGCTGGTGCTGGCGGACAACGGCCCGGTGTTGGTGTTGCGCCACCTCGATGCGCTGAAAGAGCCGGATCGTCAGGCGCTGTTGGCGTTTGCGCAGCAAAAAAACGTAACCATTTATTTGGCGCCGGACAGCGATCGGCTGGAAAAACTGTGCGGTGAAACGCCGTATTATCAGGTCGACGGGCTACGCTTAGACTTCAGCCCGCGCGACTTTATTCAGGTCAATGACGCGGTAAATCAGCAAATGGTGGCGCAGGCCCTTGAATGGCTCGAGGTTCAACCCAATGATCGGGTATTGGATCTGTTCTGCGGCATGGGCAATTTTACTCTGCCGTTGGCGCGCCGCGCCGCTGCGGTGGTGGGCATAGAAGGTGTTGCCACACTGGTAGCGAATGGGCAATATAATGCACATAAGAATAGGCTGAATAATGCCTCGTTTTTCCATGAGAATCTGGAAGACGACGTTGAGCGGCAACCTTGGGCAGCACAAGGATTTGATAAAGTGATGCTGGATCCCGCCCGCGCCGGCGCGGCTGGAGTGATGTCACACATTGTAAAACTGGCGCCAGAGCGGGTGGTCTATGTTTCCTGTAACCCCACCACGCTGGCACGCGACAGCAAAGTGCTGCTGGACGCCGGTTATCGTCTTGCGCGCGTGCGGATGTTGGATATGTTTCCGCACACGGGGCATCTTGAGTCAATGGCGCTGTTTATTAACGACACTGCGCCAGAGGTCGCTGCAGAGTAGGGAGAGGTTATGGTTGCGGTAAGAAGTGCACATCTGAATACGGCGGGTGAATTCGCTCTCGACGAGTGGATCGCCAGCTTGGGGCTACCTAACCCGCAGTCATGTGAGCGATTAGCCGCAACCTGGCGTTATTGTGAGCAGCAGACCCAAAACCATCCCGATGCGCCGCTGTTGCTGTGGCGCGGGCTTGAAATGGTGGAGATCCTCTCCACCCTGAGCATGGACAACGACAGCATGCGCGCCGCGCTGCTGTTCCCGGTGGTCGATGCCGGCATCGTGCAGGAAGATACCCTGACCGAAGAATTCGGCAAGGGTATTACCTATCTGGTGCACGGCGTGCGCGATATGGACGCCATCCGCCAGTTGAAAGCGACGCATAACGATTCGATGGCGTCCGAGCAGGTCGACAACGTGCGCCGCATGCTGTTGGCGATGGTGGAGGATTTCCGCTGCGTGGTCATCAAGCTGGCGGAGCGTATCGCCCACCTGCGGGAAGTGAAGGACGCGCCGGAAGACGAGCGCGTGCTGGCGGCCAAAGAGTGTTCCAACATCTACGCGCCGCTGGCCAACCGCCTGGGCATCGGGCAGCTGAAGTGGGAGCTGGAGGATTTCTGCTTCCGCTATCTGCACCCGGAAGAATACAAGCGCATCGCCAAGCTGCTGCATGAGCGCCGCATTGACCGCGAACAGTTTATCGACGATTTCGTCGCCTCGCTGCGCGGCGCGATGGCCGATGAGAGCGTCAAGGCCGAGATCTACGGCCGCCCGAAACACATCTACAGCATTTGGCGCAAGATGCAGAAAAAGCATCTGGCCTTCGACGAGCTGTTCGACGTGCGCGCGGTGCGCGTGGTGGTCGAACGCCTGCAGGACTGCTATGCGGCGCTGGGCATTGTGCATACCCACTTCCGCCACCTGCCGGACGAGTTCGACGATTACGTCGCCAACCCGAAGCCCAACGGCTATCAGTCGATCCATACCGTGGTGCTGGGCCCGCGCGGCAAAACGCTGGAAATCCAGATCCGCACCCGCCAGATGCATGAAGACGCCGAGCTGGGCGTCGCCGCGCACTGGAAATACAAGGAGGGCGCGGTGGCGACCGTGCGTTCCGGCTACGAGGAACGCATCGCCTGGCTGCGCAAGCTGATCGCCTGGCAAGAAGAGATGGCGGACTCCGGCGAGATGCTCGACGAAGTGCGCAGCCAGGTGTTCGACGATCGGGTTTACGTGTTTACGCCGAAAGGCGACGTGGTGGATCTGCCGGCCGGCTCCACGCCGCTCGACTTTGCCTACCACATCCACAGCGACGTCGGCCACCGCTGCATCGGCGCCAAGATTGGCGGCCGCATCGTGCCTTTCACCTACCAGCTGCGCATGGGCGATCAGATAGAGATCATCACCCAGAAACAGCCGAACCCGAGCCGCGACTGGCTGAACCCGAACCTGGGCTATGTCACCACCAGCCGCGGGCGTTCGAAGATCCACAACTGGTTCCGCAAGCAGGATCGCGACAAAAACATCCTCGCCGGCCGCCAGATGCTGGACAGCGAGTTGGAACACCTGGGCATCAGCCTGAAAGAGGCTGAAAAGCTGCTGATCCCGCGCTACAACATGAATTCGCTGGATGAAGTGCTGGCGGCGATCGGCGGCGGGGACATTCGTCTCAACCAAATGGTGAACTTCCTGCAGGGCAAGTTCAACAAACCGAGCGCCGAGGAGCAGGATCGCGAGGCGCTGCGCCAGCTGGTGCAGCAAAAAGCGCCGCCGCCGACCCGCAACAAGGACAACGGCCGGGTGGTGGTAGAGGGGGTGGGCAACCTGATGCACCACATTGCCCGCTGCTGCCAGCCGATCCCCGGCGACGACATCGTCGGTTTCATCACCCAGGGGCGCGGTATTTCCATCCACCGCGCCGATTGCGACCAGTTGGTTGATCTGCAGTCGCACGCGCCGGAGCGCATCGTCGACGCGGTGTGGGGCGAAAGCTATTCCAGCGGTTACTCGCTGGTGGTGCGGGTGATGGCTAACGATCGCAGCGGGCTGTTGCGCGACATCACCACCATCCTGGCCAACGAAAAGGTCAACGTGCTGGGCGTGGCCAGCCGGAGCGACACCAAAAAGCAGTTGGCCACCATCGATATGGATATCGAAATCTACAACCAGCAGGTGCTGGGCCGGGTGCTGGCGAAGCTTAACCAGCTGCCGGACGTGATAGACGCCAAGCGCCTGCACGGCAGCTAAATCCCCTGCGTATTTCGAGCCGCATCGTTGTTGGATGCGGCTCGGGATCCATGAGTTCCGGTGAACACGCCAGTGTGCCCCCTTTTTCTCAGAGATTTTTTTATGACCCAATCCACTCCGCTGCAGCGTCTGCTGAACATTATGAAAACGCTGCGCGACCCGCAGAACGGTTGCCCGTGGGACCGTAAGCAGACCTTCGCCACCATTGCGCCCTACACGCTGGAAGAAACCTACGAAGTGCTGGACGCCATCGAACGCCAGGATTACGCCGATCTGCGCGATGAGCTGGGCGATCTGCTGTTCCAGGTGGTGTTTTACGCCCAAATGGGGCAGGAACAGGGGCTGTTCGGTTTCGATGAGGTGTGCAACGCCATCAGCGACAAGCTGGAGCGTCGCCACCCGCATATCTTCGGTGACGCCGATGCGGCGGACAGCGCGGCCGTGGCGGCCCGCTGGGAGCAGCTGAAGGCCGGTGAACGCGCCGAGAAAGCGCTGCATTCGGCGCTGGACGATATCCCGCAGGCGCTGCCGGCGCTAATGAAGGCGCATAAAATTCAAAAGCGCTGCGCGGCGGTGGGCTTCGACTGGCATACGCTCGGCCCGGTGCTGGACAAGGTGTACGAAGAGATCGACGAAGTGATGCATGAAGCGCAACAGGCGGTGGTCGACGAGCAGAAGCTGGAAGAGGAGATTGGCGATCTGCTGTTCGCCACGGTCAACCTGTCGCGCCATCTCGGCCACAAGGCAGAAAACGCGCTGCAGGCGGCCAACCGCAAGTTTGAACGCCGTTTCCGCCAGGTGGAAGAGATAGTCACACTGCGCGGCCTGTCGATGGAAGACGCCACCCTCGAGCAAATGGAAGAGGCCTGGCAGCAGGTGAAAAGCCAGGAAAACTAATTTCGGCGAGCGTTGTCCTATCTGTGTCGCAATGTTGATCGGCGACAAGGTTCACACAAGCTGAAACGGTTAAGCTTGAAATCATGCCAAGCTTAACCGCGAGGCAGCGGCAGGAAAATGCCAAGAAACTGAAATCTAAGGCGTTTTATCGTCGCAGAGTGGCGGTAAAATCAGATTTTCTCTGTTAACTCTTTGTTTTTGAACGTGGGTTACAGGAGCGCCGACGGATTAAACCCCGATGAACGCCGGAGGGTGGTTGAGATGATGGGCAGCAAAACGATCGTTTGTAGGTCAAGAGAGGTTCGGGTATACTACTTTCCCGTCTTGGTTCTTCCATCGTCTTTAAACCTAAACTCTCAGGTTCAGCATGACAACTAATTATATTTTTGTGACCGGCGGGGTCGTATCCTCTCTGGGTAAAGGCATTGCCGCAGCCTCTCTGGCGGCTATTCTTGAAGCCCGTGGCCTCAACGTTACCATCATGAAACTGGACCCGTACATCAACGTGGATCCGGGCACCATGAGCCCGATTCAGCATGGGGAAGTTTTCGTCACCGAAGACGGCGCAGAAACCGATCTGGATTTGGGTCACTACGAGCGCTTCATCCGCACCAAAATGTCGCGCCGCAACAACTTCACTACCGGCCGTATCTACTCCGACGTTCTGCGTAAAGAACGCCGCGGCGACTACCTGGGCGCAACCGTACAGGTTATCCCGCACATCACCAATGCTATCAAAGAGCGCATCCTGGAAGGCGGCGAAGGCCACGATGTGGTGCTGGTGGAAGTGGGCGGCACCGTCGGCGATATCGAATCGCTGCCGTTCCTGGAAGCCATTCGCCAGATGGCGGTGGAAGTGGGGCGCGAGCACACGCTGTACATGCACCTGACGCTGGTGCCTTATCTGGCCGCCGCCGGTGAAGTGAAAACCAAGCCGACTCAGCATTCCGTAAAAGAGCTGCTTTCAATCGGTATTCAGCCTGATGTGCTGATTTGCCGTTCCGATCGCGCAGTTCCTGCTAACGAACGCGCGAAAATCGCACTTTTCTGCAACGTGCCGGAAAAAGCGGTTATCTCCCTGAAAGACGTTGATTCCATTTATAAAATCCCAGGCCTATTGAAATCTCAGGGGCTGGACGATTATATTTGTAAACGATTCAGCCTGAACGCACCGGAAGCGAACCTGGCCGAATGGGAACAGGTGATCTACGAAGAAGCCAATCCGGGCGGCGAAGTGACCATCGGCATGGTCGGCAAATATGTCGAACTGCCGGATGCCTACAAGTCGGTGATCGAAGCGCTGAAGCATGGCGGGTTGAAAAACCGTCTGACCGTGAACATCAAGCTGATCGATTCGCAGGATGTGGAAACCCGTGGCGTAGAAGTGCTGAAGGGGCTGGACGCGATCCTGATCCCTGGCGGTTTCGGCTACCGCGGCGTGGAAGGCAAGGTGATGACCGCGCGTTATGCGCGCGAGAACAATATCCCTTATCTGGGCATTTGCCTGGGTATGCAGGTGGCATTGATGGAGTTCGCTCGCAACGTTGCGGGTATGGAGAACGCCAACTCAACCGAGTTTATGCCAGACTGCAAATACCCGGTGGTGGCGTTGATCACCGAATGGCGCGACGAAGACGGCAACGTCGAAGTGCGCACCGAAGAAAGCGATTTGGGTGGCACGATGCGTGTCGGTGGCCAACAATGCCATCTGACCGACAATAGCCTGGTGCGCCAGCTGTACGGCGAGCCGACCATTGTTGAACGCCATCGTCACCGTTACGAAGTTAACAACATGCTGTTGAAGCAGATCGAAGCCGCCGGGCTGCGCGTAGCCGGCCGTTCCGCCGACAACAAGCTGGTTGAGATCATTGAACTGCCGAATCACCCGTGGTTTGTGGCCTGTCAGTTCCACCCGGAATTTACTTCAACGCCGCGTGATGGGCATCCGTTGTTCGCCGGCTTTGTGAAGGCCGCCGGTGAGCATCAGAAGCGCCAGGTGAAATAAAATATTTGGTGGGCGGCGCGCGGTGAGAACCGCGCGCTGTTTGTCTGGAGTTTTAGTTTAACTTGTACTGAGGAAAACCTAATGTCCAAAATCGTTAAAGTCATCGGTCGTGAAATCATCGACTCCCGTGGTAACCCGACTGTTGAAGCCGAAGTTCATCTGGAAGGCGGTTTCGTCGGTTTGGCTGCTGCGCCGTCAGGTGCTTCCACCGGTTCCCGCGAAGCTCTGGAACTGCGTGACGGTGACAAATCTCGTTTCCTGGGTAAAGGCGTACTGAAAGCCGTTGCTGCAGTAAACGGCCCAATCGCTCAGGCAGTACTGGGTAAAGATGCCAAAGACCAGGCGAACATCGACAAGATCATGATCGATCTGGACGGCACCGAGAACAAATCCAAGTTCGGCGCTAACGCCATTCTGGCGGTTTCTCTGGCTGCCGCTAAAGCTGCCGCCGCTTCCAAGGGCATGCCGCTGTACGAGCACATCGCTGAACTGAACGGCACCCCAGGCAAATTCTCCATGCCGCTGCCAATGATGAACATCATCAACGGCGGCGAGCACGCCGACAACAACGTCGACATTCAGGAATTCATGATCCAGCCGGTTGGCGCGAAAACCCTGAAAGAAGCGGTGCGCATCGGTTCTGAAGTGTTCCATCACCTGGCGAAAGTACTGAAAGCCAAAGGCATGAACACCGCAGTAGGCGACGAAGGCGGCTACGCGCCAAACCTGGGTTCCAACGCCGAAGCGCTGGCTGTTATCGCTGAAGCGGTAAAAGCGGCGGGCTACGAGCTGGGTAAAGACGTTACCCTGGCGATGGACTGTGCGGCGTCTGAATTCTACAAAGACGGCAAATACGTGCTGGCCGGCGAAGGCAACAAAGCCTTCACTTCCGAAGAGTTCACTCACTTCCTGGAAGATCTGACCAAACAGTACCCAATCGTCTCTATCGAAGACGGCCTGGACGAATCTGACTGGGATGGTTTCGCTTACCAGACCAAAGTGCTGGGCGACAAAATCCAGCTGGTTGGCGACGATCTGTTCGTGACCAACACCAAGATCCTGAAAGAAGGCATCGAGAAAGGCATCGCTAACTCCATCCTGATCAAATTCAACCAGATCGGCTCTCTGACCGAAACTCTGGCTGCCATCAAGATGGCGAAAGACGCCGGCTACACCGCGGTGATCTCTCACCGTTCAGGTGAAACCGAAGACGCTACCATCGCCGACCTGGCGGTAGGTACTGCGGCTGGCCAGATCAAAACCGGTTCCATGAGCCGTTCTGACCGCGTTGCCAAATACAACCAGCTGATTCGTATCGAAGAAGCGCTGGGTGACCGCGCGCCGTTCAACGGCCTGAAAGAAGTTAAAGGTCAGTAATTACCCTTTGACCGATTGCTAAATACCAACCCGCTTCGGCGGGTTTTTTTTCGCTGAATACAGTAAGTATTTCATTTAAAATAATGAGGTGGTTATATTTCGCGGCTTTTTAACTTTATAATTTCATTGTAATAATAATATTCTTATTTTTATATTCCGTTTTTTATTTGATTTATATCTTTTAGTTACTAGACTGCCAATGAGGCAGTGTTATTACCCGTCGTTCTGCCGAACCATTCCCTTAATCGTAACGCTTAGAAACTGCCGGCTCAGCGGCCGGTTGGGTGAGGGCTTGATGCGAAAAAGAATTGTTATTGTCGGTGGCGGAACCGGGGGCACCATATTAGCCAATTTGTTGGCCGCCAAGCTGCATCGGGAAATATTGAATAATAAAGTCGAGTTATTAATGATTTCGGATTCACCGGTTCATTATTATAAGCCGGCGTTTATGTATGTGGCGTTTAACGCATTTTTCAAACAGGAATTAACCCGTTCCCAACAAAGTTTGCTGCGGCCGGAAATACAATTTATTGTCGACAAGGCCGAGGCTTTTGAATTAAAGCAGCGGCGCATCATAACGCGCAGCGGTAAAAGCTACCCGTATGATTTTCTGGTGTTCGCCACCGGCTGCGTGCCCTGGCCGGAACGCATCGAGGGGCTGGCGCAAGCGGGCGATCATTTTTATCAGTACCAGGCCGCGCGCCAGCTGGCGCAGCGGTTGGCGACCATCGAAAAAGGCCGCATCTTCATTACCGTCTCTTTCCCGGAAACCCCCAACGTACCGCACCAGTGCGGCATCGCGCCGATCGAAACCACCCTGATGCTGGACGACTACCTGCGGCGGCGCGGCGTGCGCAAGGCGATAGAAATTGTTTATACCTACCCGACCATTTCCCAACTGCTGCGCAACTGCCTGTTTCTGCAGCGCCCGACGGGCGAGGCGCTGCCCGCCATTTTCGCCGCGCGCGATATTCGCCACCAGCGCGGCTTCACCCTCAGCCGGGTCGATGAGCAGCGCAACATCGCCTATTCCGCCGAAGGCGAGGAACAGCCGTTCGACATCCTGATGGCGACGCCGCCGATCCGCGCCGTCGAAGCGGTGCGCAATACCGGGCTGAGCGAGATTCAAAACGGCGAGGGCTGGCTGCCGACCGACCACCAGACGCTGCAGGTTTATGGCCAGCAGGGGGTGTATGTGATCGGCGATACCGTCGATCTGCCGGTCAGCAAGGCCGGCGGCTCCTGCCACAATCAGGCGCCGGTGATCGCCGACAATATCGTGGCGGAAATCCGGTTAGGGCAGACCATCAGCCATTATGACGGCAAAGTGCAGGCGATCGCTCAGATGGGGCTGCACGCCGGCATGCCGCTGGTGTACGACTATCGTCACGACGTGTTGCCGACCCCGGCCACCAAAGCGGGCGGCATGCTGCGCAACGGTTTTAACCGCGGCCTCTATTGGGCCACGGTGAGGGGGCTGATATGAGCGATAACGCAGAACATGAGCCGCTGGCGGCGCTGTTGGCCAAGCTGCAGCCGCTGCTGGCCGGCGGCAGGCTGGACAACGTAGTCGATCTGCTGTCGCTGCTGTCGGACCTGGTGGATATCGCCGACAACGCGCTGGTGGAGAAATTGGCCGGCGTGTTTGAAGGGCTGGTCACCGTGGGTTGGGAGGGGGGAACGGCGCTGAAGATGGCGCATAGCGAACTGCAGCTGAACCCGCCGGCGGCCAACTTTCGCGCGCTGTACGCTCTGTTGCGGCAGCCGGATACCCTGCTGGGGCTGATGCTGGTGCTACGCACTCTACAGATCGTCGGCCAGCGCACACGTCGTTGCGCATTGCCGCAGGACGACCCGGAGCGATAACCGAATTTGCTTTACTCACTCAGGTAAGGAGTTGTTATGTCTGCCACTTTTGGCCACGCCTTTGCCACCCGTGCGATTCACCACGGCTACGATCCGCAGCAGCATTTGGGGGCGCTTTGCCCACCGGTGTATATGAGCTCTACCTTCACCTTCCCCACGGCGGAATACGGCGGCGCCTGCTTTGCCGGCACCGAGTCGGGCTATTTCTATTCGCGTATCGCCAACCCGACGCTGAATCTGCTGGAACAGCGCATCGCCAATCTGGAAAGCGGGGAGGCGGCGGTGGCGTTCTCCTCTGGCATGGGGGCGATCACCGCCTGCTGCTGGACGCTGCTTAGCCCGGGCGATGAACTGATCGTCGATGAAACCATTTATGGCTGCACTTTCAGCTATTTTCATCAGGGTCTGGCGCGCTATGGCGTGAAGGTAACCCACGTCGATCTGACCCGGCCGGAACGGCTGGCGGCGGCGATCGGGCCGCGTACCCGGCTGGTGTATTGCGAGACGCCGGCCAACCCCAACATGCGGCTGATCGATATCGCCGCAGTAGCGGAGATCGCCCACCGTCAACGGGCGCTGCTGTTGGTGGATAACACCTACTGCACGCCTTATTTGCAACGGCCACTGCCGTTGGGGGCCGACATCGTGGTGCACTCGGCCACTAAATACCTCGGCGGCCACGGCGATTTGCTGGCCGGTTTGGCGGTGACGACTCAGGCTCTGGCGCAGGATATCCGGCTGGTGGGGCTGAAGGACATGAACGGCGCGGTGCTGTCGGCGCAGGATGCGGCGCTGCTGCTGCGCGGCCTGAAGACGCTGCCGCTGCGCATGGAGCGCCACTGCGACAACGCCCAACGGCTGGCGGAGATGCTGGCGCGGCATCCGGCGGTGGCGCGGGTTGACTATCCCGGGCTGGAAACCTTCCCTCAGCACGCCCTGGCACAGCGGCAAATGGCGCGCCCCGGCGGCATGCTGGCGTTCGAGCTTAAGGGCGGCATGGCGGCGGGTATCCGCTTCCTCAACGCGCTGCAGCTGATACTGCGGGCGGTCAGCCTGGGGGATTGCGAAAGCCTGGCGCAGCACCCGGCCAGCATGACCCACTCGGCTTACAGCGCCGAAGAGCGGCGGCACCACCATATCAGTGATGGGCTGATACGGTTGTCCGCCGGGTTGGAGGCGTTTGAGGATCTGCAGGCGGATATCCTGCAGGCGCTGGAGCGCGCTGAATAAGCTACCCCGCAGTAGCCGGCCGACTGCGGGGTGGCGATTAACGCAGATCGGCCGCGATATCCGCCAGGATCCGCTCGTCGCGCAGCAGCGCGGCAGCGGCGGCGATATCAGGCGCCAGCCAGCGATCCTGATGATAAGGCGCCACATGCTGGCGCAGTTGCCGCCAGGCCCGTCCGGTGCCTTCGCCAAAACGTTGCGGCTGCAAAAACTCGAAAGCCTGCGCCGCCAGCAGATATTCGATCGCCAGGATTTGGTTGCAGTTATCCAGCGAGCGCCGCAGCCGCAGCGCAGCGCCGGTGCCCATGCTCAGATGGTCTTCCTGCAGCGCCGAGGTGACGTAGTTATCTACCACGCAGGGCTGGGCCAACTGACGGTTTTCGGCACACAGCGAGGCCGAAACGTATTGGGCGATCATCATGCCGGAGTTGACTCCCGGCTCGCTGACCAGAAACGCCGGCAGGCCGCTGACCAGCGGATTGATCAATCGATCGATGCGCCGTTCGGCGATGCCGCCCAGCTCGGCGATGGCGATTGCCAGCAGATCGGCGGCCATCGCCACCGACTCGCCGTGCGGGTTGGCCTGCGACATCACCCGGAAGGTATCCGGCGTGCCGAGCAACAGCGGATTGTCGCTGGTGCCGCTCAGCTCGGTCTCAATTTGCCGCTCGGCATGGGCGATTTGGTCGCGACAGGCGCCATGCACCTGCGGGATCGAACGAATGCTCAGCGCATCCTGGGTGCGGATGCCCTCGCTGGCGGCGATCACCTCGCTGCCGTTCAGCAGCGCACGCAGGTTATCGCCCACCAACTGCATGCCGGGGTGCGGCTTCAGCGCCAGGATCTCCGCGTCGAAGGCGGCGATCTGCCCGCGCAGCGCTTCAAAGCTCATGGCACCCAGCACGTCGGCCCAGCGGCTCAGCCGGGTCGCATCGGCCAGGGCCAGACAGCTCAGTCCGGTCATGCAGGGCGTGCCGTTGACCAGGCACAGCCCGTCTTTGGCCCCCAGCGGCGGCAATTCCAGCCCCTCGGCCGCCAGCGCCTGCGCGGCGCTTACCACCTGGCCGCGGTAGCTGACCTCACCCAGGCCAAGCAGGGCGACGCCGACGTGCGCCATGTGGGTCAGATAACCGACTGAGCCCTGCGCCGGCACCTGCGGCGTGATGCCGCGGTTGAGCAGCGCCAATAGCATCGCCACCAGCGGCCGCTGGATGCCGGATTTGCCGTGGCTGTAGTTGACGATGGCGCAGCAGATAATGGCGCGCGTTTGTTCATCGCTCAGCGGTGCGCCGACGCCGCAGGCGTGGCTCATCAGCGTATTGCGCGACAGCTGCGCCAGCTGCTCGCGGCGCAGCGCCTGATTGCACAGCGCGCCCAGGCCGGTATTGACGCCGTAGGCGCGCTGCTCGCTGGCGACGATCTTTTGCACGATCGCCTGTGCGTTGTCGATGCGCGCCCAGGCGGCGTCAGACAGGCTGAGCGGCGCGCCGTAACGCGCTACCGCCACGACGTCCCGCCAGCGCAGCGGCTGGCCGTCGAGGGTCACGGAAGAAGGGTAATTCATCATGTTCTCCTCAGGCGCTGGCCATGATCATCGGGCGCGGCTTCTGCACGTTTTCGTCCAGCGCCAGACGACGCTGCACGAAGCGGTTAACGTATTCATCCGCCGGGTTGTTAAGGATCTCCTGCGGAGTGCCGACCTGGATCAGCTTGCCGTCTTTCAGGATGGCGATCCGGTTGCCGATGCGCACCGCCTCGTCCAGATCGTGGGTGATGAACACCAGCGTTTTATGCAGCTCTTTTTGCAGCGCCAGCAGCTGATCCTGCATTTCGGCGCGGATCAGCGGATCGAGCGCGCTGAAGGCTTCGTCCAGCAGGATGATGTCGGTGTCGGTCGCCAGCGCGCGCGCCAGGCCGACGCGTTGGCGCATGCCGCCGGACAGCTGGTGCGGATAGGATTTCTCATAGCCTTTCAGCCCGACGGTGTTGATCCAGTGCCGCGCCCGCTCCTGATATACCTCTTTGGCTTCGCCGCGCACCTTCAGGCCATAGCCGACGTTGTCCAGCACCGTTTTGTGCGGCAGCAGGCCGAAGCTCTGGAACACCATGCTGATCTTGTGGCGGCGGAAGTGCTCCAGCTGTTTCTCGTCGTAGCGCAGGATATCTTCGCCGTCCACCAGGATCTGGCCGCTGGTCGGGTCGATCAATCGGTTGAAGTGGCGCACCAGCGTAGACTTGCCGGAGCCGGACAGCCCCATGATCACGAAGATCTCGCCGGCAGCGATCGACATCGAGAGATCGTGCACCCCGACCACGCAATCGGTGGCCGCTTGTACCTCTTGCTTGGTTTTGCCTTGCTGGCTCATCGCCAGCGCCGCCGCCGTTTTGTGGCCGAAAATCTTGTAAACGTTTTGGATTTCGATTTTGTTCATCGGGATTACCTCGCCACGGCGGAGCGGCCGTAGGCCTGAGTGATACGGTCAATAACCACGGCCAGAATGACGATCGCCAGACCGGCTTCCAGCCCCAGCCCGACGTTCAGCGTCTGAATGCCCACCAGCACGTCTTCGCCCAGGCCGCGCGCGCCGATCATCGAGGCCACTACCACCATCGACAGCGACATCATGGTGGTTTGGTTGATGCCGGCCATGATGCTCGGCAGCGCCAGCGGCAGCTGCACGCCAAACAGTTTCTGCCAGCGATTGGCGCCGAAGGCGGTGACCGACTCCATCACTTCCTTGTCGACCTGGCGGATCCCCAGGTCGGTGAGGCGGATCAGCGGCGGCGTGGCGTAGATCACTGTCGCCAAGATTGCCGGCACCTTGCCCAGGCCGAACAGCATCAGCACCGGGATCAGATACACGAAGCTCGGCATGGTTTGCATCACGTCCATCAGCGGCATCATCACCGCCCGCACCCGGTCGTTGCGCGCCGCCAGCACGCCCAGAGGAATGCCGATAACCACCGCCAGCAGCGTGGCCACCAGCACCAGCGCCAGGGTTTGCATCAGCTTGTCCCACATGCCGGCGGTGCCGACCAGCAGCAGCAGGCCGACAATCACCAGCGTCGGCAGCCAGCGGCGGGTGGCGTGCCAGGCCAGCAGCCCGACCGCCGCCAGCATCAGCCACCAGGGGGTGGCGCGCAGCAGGCTTTCAAGATGGATCACCGCCCACAGCAGAGTGTCGGAGATCTTGCGGAACATATCGCCATAGTTGGTGACCAACACATCGACCCAGCCATTGATCCAATCGGCGATGGAGAAGGTAAAGCGTTCTGGAAACATAAATTTTGCCCCTGTCCGGCCCGGGCCATGCAGGCGCCGGGAGAGTGTTTACTGGAACCTGAAAATGCTTACAAGGAGGCCTGGATTTTTTTCGCCGCGTCTTCGCTCACCCACTGTTGCCAAATGTCCGGGTGCTGCTTGAAGAACTCCAGCGCCAGCTTCTGCGAGCTGATGCGTTCCTTGCTCATGCGCGCCAGATTCTGGTTAACCAGATCGAGCGGCAGATTCACTTTCGCCAGCACCTGCACCAACTCAGGCGCCTGCTGGTTAAACACGCTGGAAAGGCCGACCTTGATGTGAATGTTTTTGTCTACGCCCGGCTCTTCCAGCTTCACCAGATCGAGCTGGCCCATGATCGGCGTCGGCGACCAGTAATAGAACAGGATTGGCTCGCCGCGGCGGTAGCTGGAGAGGATGGCGGTATCCAGCGCCGGGCCGGTGCCGGGGCGGAAGTTGGTGAACTTGTCGTCCAGCTTGAATTTCTTCAGGATGGCGGTGTTGTCCAGCTCGCAGGTCCAGCCGGCCGGGCAGTTGTAGAAACGGCCTTTTTCCGGCTCTTCCTGATCGCGGAACAGCTGCGCGTATTTGGCCAGGTCCGGAATGCTCTTCAGATCCGGCGCCAGCGGTTTCAGCTTGCGCTTGGCATCGCCTTCAATCACGTAGCGCGGTACGTACCAGCCTTCTACCGCGCCGACGATCGGGGCGCCGACGCTGACCGCCTTACCTGCCTTTTCGGCCTTGTTCCATACTTCGCTGCGGCCGATCCACTCTTCGGCGAACACCTGAATATCGTTGGTGCCGACCGCCTGCTCCATGGTGATGGAGTTGCCGGGCAGCGAATCGGTTTTACAGTCATAGCCCTTCTGCAGCACGTACTGCATGACGTCGGTCAGCAGCATGCCGCTTTCCCAGTTCAGGCCGGCGAATTTCACCGGCTTGCCGGATTCGCACCAGCCTGCCGCGCGGGCCGAAAGGCTGCCGGTCATCAACCCGATCGCCAGGATCGGTAGCCATATTTTGTGTTGTGTTTGCATAGTGATACTCCGCTTTAATGACAAAGAGCCCGGGAACGGCGGGCTCATGGTTTTTAATAGCTTTGCGGTGTGGCTGCGACGGGTGAACCCCCGCCTTTTTTGCGCACCCACAACCAGTAAGCCAGGGTGAGGAAGGCGACCCACACCAGCCCCACGTACAGGGCGATGCGGCTTTCCTCAAAGTAGCCGAGCAGGCCGATGACGAACAGCATGAACGCCGTCGCCAGCGCCGGCGCTATCGGCCACCAGGGCACCGGGAAGCTCAGCTGGCTGACCTGCTGCGGCGACAGGGTGCGGCGCATGGCTGCCTGCGACAGCAGGATCATCAGCCATACCCAAACGGTGGCGAAGGTGGCGATAGAGGCGATGATCATAAATACCTGTTTCGGGATCAGGTAATTGAGGATCACCCCCAGCAGCAGGGCGACCGACATCACCAGCACCGTCATCCAGGGCACGCCGCTGGCGGTCAGTTTGGAGAAGCTTTTCGGCGCCTGGCCATCCTGCGCCATGCCGTACATCATGCGGCCGGCGCCGAAGATGTCGCTGTTGATGGCCGAAATGGCGGCGGTGATCACCACCACGTTGAGCACGTTGGCGGCGGAGCTGATGCCGAGGTTGCTGAAGATCTCGACGAACGGGCTGCCGTTCTGGCCGATGCTGTTCCACGGATAAATCGCCATCAGCACCAGCAGCGTCAGCACGTAAAACAGCAAGATGCGCACCGGTACGGCGTTGATCGCTTTCGGCAGCACCTTGGCGGGGTCTTTCGCCTCGCTGGCGGTAATGCCGATAATCTCGATGCCGCCGAAGGCGAACATCACCACCGCCAGCGAGGCGATCACGCCGCCGATGCCGTTAGGCATAAAACCGCCGTGCTGCCACAGGTTGCTGATGCCGGTGGCATGCTGCGTTTGGCCGAAGCCGAACAGCATCACCGCCGCGCCGCCGACAATCATGGCGACGATAGCGGCGACCTTGATCAGCGAAAGCCAGAATTCCATTTCGCCGAACACTTTGACGCTGCACAGATTGAGTGCGCCGATGAACATGATGATGCTGAGCACCCATACCCACTGGGCGACGTCCGGGAACCACAGCCCCATATAGATGCCGAAGGCGGTGACGTCCGCCAGGGCGACGATCACCATTTCGAAGGTGTAGGTCCAGCCGGTGAGGAAGCCGGCCAGCGGGCCGAGATAGTGGCTGGCGTAGTGGCCGAACGAACCGGAAACCGGCTGATGCACCGCCATTTCACCCAGCGCGCGCATCACCATAAATACCGCGGCGCCGCCCACCAGGTAGGCCAGCAGCACCGCCGGGCCAGCCAGCTGGATAGCGCCGGCGGAGCCGTAGAACAGGCCGGTGCCGATCGCCGAGCCGAGAGCCATAAAGCGGATGTGCCGCGCGTTTAGTCCGCGTCTGAGTTGTGTCGTGTCGTTACGCATGTTGCTTCCCGTTGAGTTTTTGCCGAACAGGCACGCGCTGCCCGCACCGGGTGGCATGCACCCGGTGGGACAGAACAAACTGCGTGGTCAGATTTTTTGTGGTTACGCCAGGCTAGGCAGCAGCGCTGCAGGCAGCAGCGATGTCAGGTGACCGGCCGCCAGCAGTTGGCTGGCGGCTTCAATGTCGGGGGCGAAGAAACGATCCTTGTCGTAGAAACTGACATGCTCGCGCAGCAAACGGCGCGCCTGCTCCAGGCCTGCGGTGGTTTTCAGACCGGTGCGGAAATCCAGACCCTGGCAGGCGGCCAGCCATTCGACCGCCAGAATGCCGCGCACGTTGTCGGCCATTTCCCACAGGCGGCGGCCGGCGGCCGGTGCCATGGAAACGTGGTCTTCCTGGTTGGCGGAGGTCGGAATGCTGTCAACGCTGGACGGGTGTGCCAACGCCTTGTTTTCACTGGCCAGCGCCGCGGCGGTAACCTGGGCTATCATAAATCCGGAGTTCACCCCGCCGTTTTCCACCAGGAACGGCGGCAGCTGCGACATGTGTTTATCCATCATCAGCGAGATGCGGCGCTCGGACAGCGAGCCGATTTCGGCAAACGCCAGCGCCAGGTTGTCGGCGGCCATCGCCACCGGTTCGGCGTGGAAGTTGCCGCCGGACAGCACGTCACCCTGTTCGGCGAACACCAGCGGGTTGTCGGACACCGCGTTGGCTTCGATTTCCAGCACTTCGCTGGCCTGGCGAATTTGCGTCAGGCAGGCGCCCATCACCTGCGGCTGACAGCGCAGGGAGTAAGGATCCTGCACTTTTTCGCAGTTGCGGTGCGAATCGGACACTTCGCTGCGCTCACCGAGCAAATGGCGGTAGGCGACGGCGGCGTCGATCTGGCCGCGTTGCCCGCGCACTTCATGGATTCGGGCATCGAACGGGCTGCGTGAACCCAGCGCCGCTTCCACCGTCAGGCTGCCCGCCACGGTCGCGGCGGCGTACAGGTCTTCTGCGTCGAATAAACCGCGCAGGGCGAAGGCGGTAGAAACCTGGGTGCCGTTCAGCAACGCCAGGCCTTCCTTCGCCGCCAGCGTCAGCGGTTTCAGGCCCGCCTTGGCCAACGCTTCGGTCGCCGGCAGCCATTCGCCCTGATAGCGCGCCTTGCCTTCGCCCAGCAGCAGCAGACTCATGTGCGCCAGCGGCGCCAGGTCGCCAGAGGCGCCCACCGAGCCTTTCAGCGGAATGTGCGGGTACACTTCGGCGTTGACCAATGCGATCAGCGCCTGGATCACTTCCAGACGGATACCGGAGAAACCGCGCGACAGGCTGTTGATCTTCAACACCATAATCAGGCGAACCAGGCTGTCGTCGGTCGGGGCGCCCACGCCGGCGGCGTGAGACAGCACGATCGAACGCTGCAGGTTCTCCAGATCTTCCCGCGCAATGCGGGTGGAGGCCAGCAGGCCAAAGCCGGTGTTGATGCCGTAGGTGGTGCGGTTTTCTTCCACAATGCGTTCCACGCAGGCGACGCTTTGCTGGATGGCGGCGTAGGCGTTGTCGTCCAGTGTCAGGGTGACCGGATGCTGATACACGTCGCGCAGCTGCGCCAGGGTCAGTTTGCCGGGGCGGATAGTCAGCGCCTTCATGCTTTTCCTCCTTGAGTCGCGGCAACCATCGGCAGGTTCAGGCCTTGCTCGCGGGCGCAGTCGATGGCGATGTCGTAGCCGGCATCGGCATGGCGCATTACGCCGGTGGCCGGGTCGTTATGCAGTACGCGGGCGATGCGTTCGGCGGCTTCATCGGTGCCGTCACAGACGATCACCATGCCGGAGTGCTGGGAGAAGCCCATGCCGACGCCGCCGCCGTGGTGCAGCGAAACCCAGGTCGCGCCGCTGGCGGTGTTCAGCAGGGCGTTGAGCAGCGGCCAGTCGGAGACTGCATCTGAGCCGTCTTTCATCGATTCGGTTTCACGGTTCGGGCTGGAGACCGAGCCGGAATCCAGATGGTCGCGGCCGATAACGATCGGCGCGGACAGTTCGCCGCGGCGCACCATTTCGTTGAACGCCAGGCCCAGCTTGGCGCGCTGGCCGAGGCCAACCCAGCAGATGCGCGCCGGCAGGCCCTGGAAGCTGATGCGCTCGCGGGCCATGTCCAGCCAGCGGTGCAGGTGTTCGTCGTCCGGGATCAGTTCTTTGACCATGGCGTCGGTTTTGTAGATGTCCTGCGGGTCGCCGGACAGCGCGGCCCAGCGGAACGGCCCGATGCCGCGGCAGAACAGCGGACGGATATAGGCCGGCACGAAGCCCGGGAAATCAAAGGCATTGTCGACGCCCACTTCTTTCGCCATCTGGCGGATGTTGTTGCCGTAGTCGAAGGTCGGCACGCCCATCTGCTGGAACGCCAGCATGGCTTTCACGTGTTCGGCCATCGATTGTTTGGCGGCGGCGACCACCTTGGCGGGCTCGGTCTGCGCGCGCTGGCGGTATTCTTCCCAGCTCCAGCCGTTTGGCAGGTAGCCGTTCAGCGGATCGTGGGCGCTGGTCTGGTCGGTAACCATGTCCGGGCGCACGCCGCGGCGCACCAGCTCCGGCAGAATTTCCGCCGCGTTGCCGCACAGCGCGATGGAGATGGCTTTGCCTTCGGCGGTGTACTGTTTGATGCGCGCCAGCGCGTCGTCCAGATCCTTGGCCTGCTCATCGACGTAGCGGGTTTTCAGACGGAAATCGATGCGGCTTTGCTGGCATTCGATGTTCAGCGAACAGGCGCCGGCCAGGGTGGCGGCCAGCGGCTGCGCGCCGCCCATGCCGCCCAGACCGGCGGTCAGCACCCAGCGGCCCTGCAGGCTGCCGTCGTAATGCTGGCGGCCCGCTTCGACGAAGGTTTCATAAGTGCCCTGGACGATGCCCTGGCTGCCGATGTAGATCCAGCTGCCGGCGGTCATCTGGCCGTACATCGCCAGGCCTTTGGCATCCAGTTCGTTAAAGTGTTCCCAGGTGGCCCAGTGCGGCACCAGGTTGGAGTTGGCGATCAGCACGCGCGGCGCGTTGCTGTGGGTTTTGAACACGCCGACCGGCTTGCCGGACTGCACCAGCAGGGTTTCGTCGTCTTCCAGCGTTTTCAGGGTTTCGACGATTTTGTCGTAGCAATCCCAGTCGCGCGCGGCGCGGCCGATGCCGCCGTACACCACCAGCTCATGCGGGTTTTCCGCCACTTCCGGATCGAGGTTGTTCATCAGCATGCGTAACGGCGCTTCGGTCAGCCAGCTCTTTGCATTTAATTGTGTGCCGCGTGGCGCGCGTACATCGACATTGCGAACTTTGTTATTTGTAGTCACAGCATTTTCCTCAAACAGTATCGGTGCAGATCCCATGACGCGGTGGGGTAATCACCACGGCATAATAATGCGTAGGGTTTATTAACATATACTTGTATGTACAAGCATATGCAACACTGACCAGTTGCAGTGAAAAAAGGCATAAGATAAAATTATTTTTGTTTATTATCAGTTGATTATGGTTGTTGTGATTGCCCGCGTCATAAGGTGCACGCGAGAGAACAGTGAGCTGTTCAACAAAAATGAATTAAAATTGAGTCATTTTTGAGCGTTAAATCACAATATTTTTACACCCTCGTTACAGTTCGGCTTCGGCGATAAATAAATCCTATCGCTGGAAAGCAAAAAGCCCGCCTGGCGGCGGGCTTCTGCATTTATGCAGCGGGCTGTAGATGGGGTTTGCGGGTCATTTTGAACACCGTGGCTATGGCGGCGATCAGCGCCGGCACGCACAGGAACATCAGGATGCTTTGCACCTCCCACTGCATGGCCAGCAGCTGGGCGCCCATCATGGTGCCGGCAACGCCGCCAAAGCGGCCGATGCCCTGCATCCAGGCGATGCCGGTGGCGCGGCTGTGGGTGGGATAGAAGGTGGCCGCCAGGGTTTGCAGGCCGGACTGCGCGCCGTTCATGGTGATGCCCATCAGGAAGATGAACGCGCCCAGCAGCACGATATGGCTGTCTTCAGTAGCCATCGCCACAATCAGCAGGGCGGTGATGACGAAGCCGCTCGACACCACCTTATGCGCATTCCAGCGATCCATCAGCCAGCCGGCCACCAGAATGCCCAGCGTGCCGCCGAAGGTGAACAGCGAGGTGAGGATCGCCGATTGCTCCAGCTGATACCCCAGCCCCTGCATCAGGATCGGCATCCAGCTCAGCAGCACGTAGTAGATAACCAGCCCCATAAAATAGGTCAGCCACAGCATCAGCGTGCCGAGCAGGTAGGGGCGGGTGAACAGCAGGCCGACGCTGGTCTTCGACTGCGCCAGCTTCTCCTCATACAGATAAAAACGCGTCACGTGCTCAAGATTGTGGCTGACAAACCGCTGGGCGATGCGTTTGATTTTCATCGCGTCCTGGCCGCGGTTGACCATGTACTTGACCGACTCCGGCAGGAACAGGATCAGTAAAACGGTCAGCGCCAGCGGCGCAATCGCCCCCAGCAACAGCACGCTATGCCAGCCGTAGGCCGGGATCAGCCAGGATGAAATGGCGCCGCCGCCGGCCGCGCCCAGCGGGAAGCCGCAGTACATGGTATTGATCGCCAACGAACGGCAGCGCTGCGGCGCATATTCGGAGATCAGCGTGATGGCGTTCGGCATCGCCGCACCCAGCCCAAGGCCGGTGAGAAAGCGCCACAGCGTCAGGCTGTTGAGCGAGCCGGCGTAGGCGGTGGCCAGGCTCGACAGGCCGAAGAACAGGCAGGAGAACACCAGCACCCGTTTGCGGCCGATGCGATCCGAGATTGGCCCGGCGACCAGCGCGCCGAGCGACAGGCCGAGCAGCGCGGCGCTCAGCACCGGCCCCAGATCCTGTTTGACGATGCCCCAGTCTTTGGCGACCGAGGGCGCGATATAGCCCATGGCGGCGGTGTCAAAACCGTCGATGGCGAGGATCAGGAACCCGAGAATGATCAAGGTCCAGTGAAACAGCGAAAATTTGCTGTCGTCGATAGCCTGCTGAATATTCAACTCGGTGGAATGAGTCATGGCACCCTCTAAACGCAGATGTTGTCGTGATGGATACGTTACCGGAACTGTCGCCCGGCTTGTGTTTGCTTGTATATACATCTGCGCAGCGAGGCTTCATGTCAAATATATTTATCTTATTTGTTAACTCCGTGTTGTTTTCTGTCAGGCAGCATGTACCACCGATCGTCGAGGGTGGGTCAGGAAGAAAATTAAATAAGGGTCATAACCGGTGAGATATGCTGGCTGCGGCGTTGAGGATAAAATTTAATACAATTTTGGCCGTTTGGTCGCCGGGCCGGAATCTGCGATAATCGCTTTTTACCTTTCCAGATTGAGAAACCGATGCAGTACCCGATTAATGAGATGTTCCAAACCTTGCAGGGCGAAGGCTTTTTCACCGGCGTGCCGGCCATTTTTATCCGCCTGCAGGGCTGCCCGGTAGGGTGCAGCTGGTGTGACACCAAGCACACCTGGGAAAAGGAAGCCAATCGGGAAGTCGACATGCAGCGGATCCTGGTCAAAACCGAAGAAAGCGACGCCTGGGGCAGCGCCAGCGCCGAGCAGCTGCTGGCGGTGATGCGTCAACAGGGCTACACCGCGCGCCATGTGGTAATCACCGGCGGCGAGCCCTGTATCTACGATTTGACGCCGTTGACCGAGCTGTTTGAACAGCAGGGCTACGGCTGCCAGATAGAGACCAGCGGCACCCACGAGATCCGCTGTTCGGCCAAAACCTGGGTGACGGTTTCACCCAAGGTGAATATGCGCGGCGGCATGAAGGTGTTGGATCAGGCGCTGCGGCGCGCCGACGAAGTGAAGCATCCGGTGGCGCGTGAACGGGATATCGAGGCGCTGGACGCGCTATTGGCGACGCTGCAGGATGACAAGGCGCGCATTATCGCGCTGCAGCCGATCAGCCAGAAGGAAGAGGCGACCCGCCTGTGCATTGAGACCTGCATCGCGCGCAACTGGCGCCTGTCGATGCAAACCCACAAATATTTGAATATTGCTTAGTTGCCTGAGGCAAAAGCTTTCAAACTGCAGCCAACAACGCTGCAGCTTGAAAGATGAAGGGGATCAGCCTTTATATACGCACCCGGCGGTGCAGGTCTCTTTTACCATCACCGCCGTCAGTTCCGGCAACTGAGGTTTGAGCTGCTGCCAGATCCAGGCGGCGAGCACTTCGCTGGTGGGATTTTCCAATCCTGGAATATCGTTCAGATAATGGTGATCCAGGCGCTCCCAAATTGGCGAGAACACGGCCTTAAGCTCGGCGAAATCCATCACCCAACCGGTGTGGGCGTCCACTTCACCGGTTACTTCCAGACGCACCATAAACGAATGCCCATGCAGACGGCCGCATTTATGGCCCTCCGGCACGTGCGGCAAACGGTGTGCGGCTTCAAACTGAAAATCTTTAAACAGCGTGGTTGCCATTATTACGGCCTCATTGACTCAAAAACCGCCGCATAGTACCGGAAAGCGCGCCTGCTTGCCATTTATACCGCTTTGGTCTACGCCTGCGGCCGCAACCTCGGGGTTAACACTTTTTTTGTTTGGTGCGCGCGGCACCTATCGGCTGGGGTAATGAGAGGTAAATGCGATTCATTCAAAAATGGCAAAAAAAACAGGTTATATTTCAGCTGGATAAAAAACATTGTTTAACGCTTTAAGCGTTATGCCTTACCAGAAAAACAGCTTAGTCATTTTGGTTATTAATTATTGCTATCCCTTATTTATTCGTTGCTATTCTGCTCGGTAACCTTACAAACTCTCCTGATCTTTTCAGGACACCCGACTGAACGAACAGACAGCGACTGACACTGGCGAGCGCCGTTCACACAGGCGCTAAGTATAGGAAATAAGTACTGCAATGACGACTCAGGCTCCTCCAACATCTTTGCTCCCGCTGACGCCCGAACAGCTGGCGCGCCTGCAGGCGACGATCGGTGAATATTCGCCGACGCAGCTGGCGTGGCTGTCAGGCTATTTTTGGGGAATGGTTAACCAGCAGCCTGGCGCCGTAGCCATTGCGCCTGCCGCCCCTGCCGCCGCCAGCATCACCATCATTTCCGCTTCGCAGACCGGCAACGCGCGCCGCCTGGCGGAACAGCTGCGTGACGATCTGCTGGCCGCCAAGCTGAGCGCCACGCTGGTCAACGCCGGCGACTACAAATTCAAGCAGATCGCGCAAGAGCGCCTGCTGGTGATCGTCGCCTCCACCCAGGGGGAAGGAGAGCCGGCGGAAGAGGCGGTGGCGCTGCATAAATTCCTGTTCTCGAAGAAAGCGCCGAAGCTTGGCGACACCGCTTTCGCGGTGTTTGGGTTGGGTGACACCTCCTATGAGAACTTCTGCCAGTCGGGCAAAGATTTTGACGGCAAGCTGGCCGAACTGGGCGCCGAGCGCCTGGTGGAGCGGGTTGACGCCGACGTGGAATACCAGGAGCTGGCCGCCGCCTGGCGCAAGCAGGTGGTGGAGGTGCTGAAGGCGCGCGCGCCGGCGGAAAACGCCGCGCCGGGCCAGCTTGCCAGCGGCGCGGTCGATCTGCTCGACAGCAGCCCGTACGGCAAGGAACAGCCGCTGACCGCCCAACTGGCGGTGAAGCAAAAGATCACCGGCCGCGGTTCGGATAAAGACGTGCGCCATATCGAAATTGACCTCGGCGACTCCGGCCTGCGTTATCGGCCGGGCGACGCGCTGGGGGTGTGGTTCGACAACGATCCGGCGCTGGTGGACGAACTGGTGCAGCTGCTGTGGCTGAAAGGCGACGAACCGGTTGAGGTGGAAGGCAAGACCCTGCCGCTGGCGCAAGCGCTGCGCAGCCACTTCGAGTTGACCCAAAACACCACGCCGATCGTCGATAAATACGCCGCGCTGTCGCGCGACGAGAAGCTTATCGGCCTGCTGGCGGATAAAGCCGCGCTGCAGCACTACGCGCACAATACGCCGATCGTCGACATGGTGCGCCAGGCGCCGGCCGATCTCAACGCCGAGCAGCTGATTGGCCTGCTGCGCCCGCTGACGCCGCGCCTGTATTCCATTGCCTCTTCGCAGGCCGAGACCGAAAACGAAGTGCATATCACCGTGGGCGTGGTGCGCTACGACATCGACGGCCGCGCCCGCGCCGGCGGCGCCTCGAGCTTCCTGGCGGATCGCCTGGAAGAGGACGGCGACGTGCGGGTGTTTATCGAACATAACGATAACTTCCGCCTGCCGGCCAACCCGGACGCGCCGGTAATCATGATTGGCCCGGGTACCGGCATCGCGCCGTTCCGCGCCTTTATGCAGCAGCGCGACGCCGACGGCGCGGGCGGCAAAAACTGGCTGTTCTTCGGCAACCCGCACTTTACCGAAGATTTCCTGTATCAGGTCGAATGGCAGCGCTACGTGAAAGACGGCCTGCTGACCCGCATCGATCTGGCCTGGTCCCGCGATCAACAACATAAAGTCTACGTACAAGACAAGCTGCGCGAACAGGGCGCGGAAGTGTGGCGCTGGATCCAGGAAGGCGCGCACATTTACGTCTGCGGCGATGCCAACCGCATGGCGAAAGACGTGGAAAACACATTACTGGAACTGGTGGCCGAGCACGGTGGCATGGATACCGAGCTGGCGGACGAATTTTTAAGTGAGCTGCGCCTTGAGCGCCGTTATCAGCGAGATGTTTACTGATGAGTGATAAACACCCGGGGCCCCTGGTGGTCGAAGGCAAACTGGCCGACGCCGAGCGCTTGAAGAAGGAAAGCAACTTCCTGCGCGGCACCATCGCCGAAGACTTGAATGACGGCCTGACCGGCGGCTTCAACGGCGATAACTTCCTGCTGATCCGTTTTCACGGCATGTACCAGCAGGACGATCGCGATATCCGCGCCGAGCGCGCCGAACAGAAGCTGGAACCGCGCCATGCGATGATGCTGCGCTGCCGCTTGCCGGGCGGTATCATCAGCCCGCAGCAGTGGCTGGGCATCGACAAGTTTGCGCAGGAAAGCACGCTGTACGGCAGCATTCGCATCACCAACCGCCAGACCTTCCAGTTTCACGGCATTCTGAAGGGCAACGTCAAACCGGTACATCAGCTGCTGAACCGGCTGGGGCTCGACGCGCTGGCGACCGCCAACGACGTCAACCGCAACGTGCTGTGCACCTCCAACCCGGTAGAGTCCGAGCTGCATCAGGAAGCCTACGAGTGGGCCAAGAAGATCTCCGAGCATCTGCTGCCGCGCACCCGCGCCTATGCGGAAGTGTGGCTGGATCAGGAAAAGGTGGCGACGACCGATGAGGAACCGATCCTCGGCGCCACTTATCTGCCGCGTAAATTCAAAACCACGGTAGTGATCCCGCCGCAAAACGATGTGGATCTGCACGCCAACGACATGAACTTTGTGGCGATCGCCGAAAACGGCAAGCTGGTGGGCTTTAACCTGCTGGTGGGCGGCGGACTGTCGATCGAACACGGCAACAAAAAGACCTATGCGCGCAAGGCCAGCGAGTTTGGCTATATTCCGCTGGAACATACGCTGGCGGTGGCGGAGGCGGTGGTGACCACCCAGCGCGACTGGGGCAATCGCACCGACCGTAAAAACGCCAAGACCAAATACACCCTGGAACGCGTCGGGGTGGATGTGTTCCGCGCCGAAGTAGAAAAACGCGCCGGCATTACCTTTGAACCGATCCGCCCGTACGAATTCACCGGCCGTGGCGATCGCATCGGCTGGGTAAAGGGCATCGACAATCATTGGCACCTAACGCTGTTTATCGAGAACGGCCGGCTGCTGGATTACCCGGGCCGCCCGCTGAAGACCGGCGTGGCTGAGATAGCCAGGATCCATCAGGGCGATTTCCGCCTGACCGCCAACCAGAACCTGATCGTCGCCGGCGTGCCGGAAAGCGAGAAGGCGAAGATCGAAGCGCTGGCGCGCGATCACGGGCTGATCGACGACGGCGTCAGCGATCAACGCAAGAACTCGATGGCCTGCGTGTCGTTCCCGACCTGCCCGCTGGCGATGGCGGAGGCCGAACGCTTCCTGCCGGAATTCGTCACCAAAGTGGAAGGGATCCTGCATCAGCACGGCATGGGCGACGAGCACATCGTGCTGCGTATCACCGGCTGCCCGAACGGCTGCGGCCGCGCGTTGCTGGCCGAGCTGGGCCTGGTGGGCAAGGCGGTCGGCCGCTATAACCTGCACCTGGGCGGCAACCGCGAAGGCACGCGCATTCCACGTATGTATCGTGAAAACATCAATGAAGGGGAAATCTTGCAAGAGATCGACCAACTGGTGGGACGTTGGGCGCAAGAGCGCCTGGCCGGCGAAGGCTTTGGCGATTTCACCATTCGCGCCGGCATTGTTCGCCCGGTGGTGGATTCGGCACAGGATTTCTGGGACTGAGGCGGTGCGGGCCCTGGGCAGAGGGGCCGCGCAGGCAATCTTACAAGTATCAGGAGGCAGGCAACATGGCTGAATTCGATCTGGCGGCGCTGAATGCGCTGCCTAAATCCGGGCAGGCGCTGGCGCTGGCGGTAGTCAACGGCCAGTTGGAAAACCTTAGCGCCGAGCAGCGGGTGGAATGGGCGCTGGAGCATCTTCCGGGCGAGTTTGTGCTCTCTTCGAGCTTTGGCATTCAGGCGGCGGTGTGCCTGCATTTGGTCACCCGCATCCGGCCGGATATTCCGGTGATCCTCACCGATACCGGTTATTTGTTCCCGGAAACCTATCAGTTTATCGACCAGTTGGCCGACAGGCTGAAGCTGAATCTGCAGGTATTCCGCGCCGAGCACTCGCCGGCCTGGCAGGAAGCGCGCTACGGCAAGCTGTGGGAGCAGGGCGTTGACGGCATCGAAAAGTACAACCAAATCAACAAGGTTGAACCGATGAACCGCGCGCTGGAAACGCTGGGGGCGCAGACATGGTTCGCCGGCCTGCGGCGCGAACAGTCCGGCAGCCGCGCTAACCTGCCGGTGCTGGCGGTGCAGCGCGGGGTATTCAAGATCTTGCCGATCATCGACTGGGACAACCGCAAGATTTACCAGTATCTGACCGAGCACGGCCTGAGCTATCACCCGCTGTGGGAGCAGGGCTACCTGTCGGTTGGCGACACGCACACCACCCAGAAATGGGAGCCGGGCATGAGTGAGGAAGAAACTCGCTTCTTCGGCCTGAAGCGCGAGTGCGGTTTGCACGAAGGCTGAATGCGGTAAATTATTTCAGGGCCCGGCAGACGCTGGGCCTTGTCAATTTAACCGCATATGCAGCGTCGCGGCCTGGAAGGATCCTACACCGTCAAGGCATTGCCATGCCGTCTGGATGAGGTGAACGTCATAGGGCGCGCCCAGGCTTTCTCGCGTGGCTTTCTGCGACAGCGTTTTTTGCGGACTCATAAGCGAGTCTCCGCTGAGGGATATTGTCAGCAATATACTCACCCCGGTGTTGTGGGCGAAATGGGTGCTGAATTTTATCCCCTGGAGATTACTTTTTCTTTGGCGTTTTCGGCGGATGCGCCTGCGCCAGTTCCTTGATCAGCGGCAGCAGGATTTGCACGCTCTCGCGGCTGCGCTTGTCGATGCGCCCCGGCAGGTAACGTTCCAGATACTGCAGGTTGTCATATTGTGGCCGGTGCCAGGTCACGCCCTGCGGGAAGTGCGGGCCGACGGCGCGCTGCTGGTAACCGTCCTTGTCGCCCAGCGACCAGTTGGTGGCTTCCACCGACAGTACCGGGATGCCGACGGCGTCGAACACTTCTTGATCGGAACAGCAGCCGGTGCCCCGCGGGTGCTCTTTGCTGCCCGGATTGGTGGCGGCGGCAATGCCGTAGCGGTGGGCGATATCCAGCGCGCGGTCGCGGCTCTGTTTCGCCACCTGCGCTGAGGTATGGCGCCCGGCGTTGAAGTAGAGGCGATCGCCGGTAATCAGGCTGTCGAGGTTGATCACCAGCGCGGTGTTTTGTTTTTCTTCCACGCTCATGCGCTGCAGATAATTCAGCGCGCCCAGCGAGCCTATCTCCTCGGCGCTGGTGGCCACGAAGCGCAAGCCGTAAGCGGTGGGGATGTTCTTCAGGTGTTCCGCCAGCTCCAGCATCACGCCGATACCGGAGGCGTTGTCATCAACCCCCTGCAGCGTCAGGCCGCCGAGGTTGTTGTCCAGATCGGCGTCGCTCTGCGGGGTGTAGGTGTCGAAATGGGCGACGATCACAATCTGTTTGGCGCTGTCGCCGTTGCGGGCGGCGATCACCGAGCTGGCGGTGACGTTGTTCCAGTTCTTCTTACCGTCTTTACTGCTGTAGAGATAGCGGGTATTGAAATTGCGGATATCGCTCTGATAGCCCATCTTGCTGAACTGCTGCTTCAGGTAGTCGGCGGCGAGCTGTTCGGCCGGGCTGCCCGCCATGCGGCCGGGGAAGTAGGTGGCGATATGGCGAGTCTGTTCGGCGGCGAATTTGCCCAGCGGGGCGTCTTTCGCGGGCTGCGTGGCGGCTGAAACGCTGAAGATGCCGCTCAGGGCGATGGCCAGCAGGCTGGTCTTCAGGTAAAAACGGGAAAACATACCGGAAAATCCTTCTCTGATATCGGCGATACCGATTATTTTTCTGCGGCGTTTAGTATGGGACGCCGGGCGGAATTACACAATTTCCCCGTCTCCTAATTTCAGCGCGGGCGCGCAATCTTTCGCCGCAGTTATCACCCCTTAGCCCCTGTGCTGCGGCCTATATTCCATAAAGTAACTAGTCATTCCTTTTCGTCATTTCAGGGGCCAAATCTCAGCCCGTATAGTCAGACCATCTTTCTGTTATATGAAAAGGCTGTTGTGGACTATCTACCAATATTTGCCGATCTGAAACGACGCCCGGTGCTGGTCGTTGGCGGCGGTGAAGTGGCTGCGCGCAAGGTCGATCTGCTTCAGCGCGCCGGGGCTGAAATACGGATAGTTGCGCAGTCGCTCTCACCCGAACTCGAACAACAACGCCGGCAAGGGCAGGTTCTCTGGCTGGGGACGGCTTTCGATCCCCGCCAGTTGGACGAGGTGTTCCTGGCGATCGCCGCGACCGACGACGCCGCGCTCAACGCGCTGGTGTTTGCCGAAGCGGATAAACGCCGGCTGTTGGCCAACGTGGTGGATGACCAGCCGCTTTGCTCGTTCATTTTCCCGTCGATTATCGACCGTTCACCGCTGGTGGTCGCCGTCTCCTCTAGCGGCCAGGCGCCGGTATTGGCGCGCATGCTGCGTGAAAAGCTGGAGGCGCTGTTGCCCGCCAGCCTGGGGCAGATGGCCGAGGTGGCGGGGCGCTGGCGCGGCCGGGTTAAACAGCGGCTGGCGTCGATCGCTGAGCGTCGTCGCTTTTGGGAAAAAACCTTCGGCGGCCGTTTCTCTACGCTGGTGGCCAGTGGCCAGGCTGAGCAGGCGGAACGGCAGCTGGAACAGGATTTACAGCGCTTCGCCCTGGGCGGCGAAGGCGTGCAGGGCGAGATAGCGCTGGTGGGCGCAGGGCCGGGCGACGTGGGCCTGCTGACTCTGCGTGGGCTGCAGGTGATGCAGCAGGCGGACGTGGTGCTGTACGACCATCTGGTCAGCGAAGAGATCCTCGATCTGGTGCGCCGCGACGCCGAGCGCATCTGCGTGGGCAAACGCGCCGGCGCGCACTCGGTGATTCAGGAAGAGACCAACCGGCTGCTGGTGGAGCTGGCGCAGCAGGGCAAACGCGTGGTGCGCCTGAAGGGCGGCGACCCGTTTATTTTCGGCCGCGGCGGTGAAGAGCTGCAGGTGGCGGCCGCGGCGGGCATTCCGTTTCAGGTGGTGCCGGGGGTAACGGCTGCGGCGGGGGCGACGGCCTATGCCGGCATTCCGCTGACCCACCGCGACCATGCGCAAAGCGTGACCTTTATTACCGGCCATTGTCGCCCCGACGGCGACGGGCTGGACTGGGCCGATCTGGCTCGGGCGCGCCAGACGTTGGCCATTTACATGGGCACCATGAAGGCGGCAGACATTAGCCGGCGGCTCATTGCCAACGGCCGCGCGGCGTCTACGCCGGTAGCGGTGATCAGCCGCGGCACGCGCGCCGATCAGCAGGTGCAGACCGGCACGCTGCAGCAACTCGAAGAATTGGCCCAGGGCGCGCCGCTGCCGGCGCTGCTGGTGATCGGCGAGGTGGTGGAACTGCACCATCAAATCGCCTGGTTCGGGCATCAACCGCAGGCGGAACGGGCATCGCGCCCGGCCGTCGTGAATTTGGCTTAGGCAAGGCTTTTAAGGATCTGTTATGGACGAAAAACGACTCACTCATTTGCGGCAATTGGAGGCGGAGAGTATCCATATCATCCGTGAAGTCGCCGCTGAATTCGGCAACCCGGTGATGCTGTACTCCATCGGCAAAGATTCCTCGGTGATGCTGCACCTGGCGCGCAAGGCGTTCTTCCCCGGCACGCTGCCGTTTCCGCTGCTGCACGTGGACACCGGCTGGAAATTCCGCGAAATGTACGAGTTCCGCGATCGCACGGCGAAAGAGTACGGTTTTGAACTGCTGGTGCACAAAAACCCGGAAGGGGTGGCGATGGGCATCAACCCGTTCGTGCACGGCAGCGCCAAGCATACCGACATCATGAAAACCGAGGGCCTGAAACAGGCGTTGAACAAGTACGGCTTCGACGCGGCCTTTGGCGGCGCCCGCCGCGACGAAGAAAAGTCGCGCGCCAAGGAGCGCATCTATTCCTTCCGCGATCGCTTCCACCGCTGGGATCCGAAAAACCAGCGGCCGGAGTTGTGGCACAACTACAACGGCCAGATCAACAAGGGGGAAAGCATCCGCGTCTTCCCGCTGTCGAACTGGACCGAGCTGGATATCTGGCAGTACATCTTCCTGGAAAAGATCGACATCGTGCCGCTGTATCTGGCGAAACCGCGCCCGGTGGTGGAGCGCGACGGCATGCTGCTGATGGTGGACGACGATCGCATCGATCTGCAGCCGGGCGAAGTGATCAGCCAGCGTATGGTGCGTTTCCGCACCCTGGGCTGCTGGCCGCTGACCGGCGCGGTGGACTCGGCGGCGCAAACGCTGCCGGAGATCATCGAAGAGATGCTGATCTCCACCACCAGTGAGCGCCAGGGACGGATGATCGACCGCGATCAGTCCGGCTCGATGGAGCTGAAAAAGCGTCAAGGGTATTTCTGAGGAGCCGCCGGATGAACAACGCAATTGCACAACAAATCGCTGAACAGGGCGGAGTCGAGTCTTACCTGCACGCACAGCAACATAAAAGCCTGCTGCGCTTTCTGACCTGCGGCAGCGTCGACGACGGCAAGAGCACCCTGATTGGGCGCTTGCTGCACGACACCCGCCAGATCTACGAAGATCAGCTGTCTACGCTGCACAGCGACAGCAAGCGCATCGGCACCCAGGGCGAAAAGCTCGATCTGGCGCTGCTGGTGGATGGCCTGCAGGCCGAGCGCGAGCAGGGCATCACCATCGACGTGGCCTACCGCTATTTCTCGACCGAAAAACGCAAATTTATCATCGCCGACACCCCGGGGCATGAGCAGTACACCCGCAACATGGCCACCGGCGCTTCTACCTGCGATCTGGCGATCCTGCTGATTGACGCGCGCAAAGGGGTGCTGGATCAGACCCGCCGCCACAGCTTTATCGCCACCCTGCTGGGCATTCGTCATCTGGTGGTGGCGGTGAACAAAATGGATCTGGTGGATTATCAGGAGTCGGTGTTCGAGCAGTTCAAACAGGATTACCTGAGCTTTGCTCAGCAGTTGCCGAACGATCTGGACATCAAGTTCGTGCCGCTCTCGGCGCTGGACGGCGACAACGTGGCGAGCGAAAGCGCGCACATGCCTTGGTACAGCGGCCCGACGCTGCTGGAAGTGCTGGAGAGCGTGGATGTGATAAGCGAGCGGGAAACCCAGCCGCTGCGTTTCCCGGTGCAGTACGTCAACCGCCCGAACCTTGATTTCCGCGGCTATGCCGGCACGCTGTCCGCCGGCGTGGTGCGGGTGGGGCAACGCGTGAAGGTGCTGCCATCCGGCGTGGAATCCACCGTGGCGCGCATCGTCACCTTCGACGGCGATCTGCAAGAGGCGGTGCCGGGCGAAGCCATTACGCTGGTGCTGAAGGATGAAGTGGACATCAGCCGCGGCGATCTGCTGGTCGACGCCGGCGAAACCCTGAAGGCGGCGCAGAGCGCGCTGGTGGACGTGGTATGGATGGCCGAGCAGCCGCTGCTGCCGGGCCAGAGTTATGACATCAAGGTGGCCGGCAAGAAGACCCGCGCGCGGGTTGAAGGCATTCGTCACCAGGTGGAGATCAACTCGCTGGCGCAGCATCAGGCGGATACGTTGCCGCTGAACGGCATTGGCCTGGTGGAGCTGACCTTCGATGAACCGCTGGTGTTGGACAGTTACCAGAGCAACCACGACACCGGTGGGCTGATCTTTATCGATCGCCTGAGCAACGTGACGGTCGGTGCCGGCCTGATCCGCGAAACGCTGCAGGGCGCTCAGGGGCAAGCCGGCGAGTTCAGCGCTTTCGAGCTGGAACTGAATGCGCTGGTGCGCAAGCACTTCCCGCACTGGGGCGCGCGTGACCTGCTCGGGGGGAAATAAGGTGGCGGAAGGCGAGCTGCGGCCGACCGGGCCGGATGATGAAAACGTAGTCTGGCATCCGCACGCAGTGGCGCGGGCGGACCGCGAGGCGCGCAACGGCCATAAGGGCGCGGTGCTGTGGTTTACCGGGCTGTCCGGTTCGGGCAAATCCACCGTCGCCGGGGCGCTGGAGCAGGCGCTGCATGCGCTGGGCGTCAGCACCTATCTGTTGGACGGCGATAACGTGCGCCACGGCCTGTGCCGCGATTTGGGGTTCTCCGACGATGACCGCCGCGAGAACATCCGCCGGGTCGGGGAAGTGGCCAAGCTGATGGTCGACGCCGGGCTGGTGGTGCTGACCGCGTTCATTTCGCCGCACCGCGCCGAACGGCAGATGGTGCGTGAAATGCTCGACGAGAATCGCTTTATCGAGGTGTTCGTAGATACGCCGCTGGCGATTTGCGAAGCGCGCGATCCCAAGGGATTGTACAAAAAAGCGCGCGCCGGCGAACTGCGAAACTTCACCGGAATCGATGCGGTTTACGAGGCGCCGCAGCGGCCGGATATTCACCTGGATGGCCAACAATTGGTAACAAATTTGATTGCGCAATTGTTAGACGTGCTGCGTGGTCAGGCTATTATCAAACCCTGAATTCAAAAAAGCGTGTGGCGTTTTGCGCCATGCGCTTTTTACTCGAAGCCCGCCGCAGAGCGTGCCGAATAACCAGGGATTACTATGCAAAATGTCACGCCTATCTTGATTGACTCAAAACAGGATAAAGAGGAACCCTCTTATTCTTTCCTGGGCGGTGTCTGCGGCTTTGCTTTTTACTGGCTGGCGTTTGCAGTGCCTTTCCTGGTCTACGGCTCCAATACCCTGTTCTTTCTGCTCTATACCTGGCCTTTCTTCCTGGCGCTGATGCCGGTTTCGGTGCTGATCGGCATTGCGCTCAGCATGTTGCTGCGCGGACGGTTGATTTTGACCCTGCTGCTGACCGGCGCCATCGTGCTGTGCCTGTTCTGGCTGGTGTTCAGCTTCCTGACCGGTTGGTGAAATCTCGGGCGCCGTGATGGCGCCCGAGGGATTGCAATGCGGTGCTGAAGGTTACAAAACTTTGCTTAGAAACGCCTGGGTGCGCGGGTTGCCCGGATGGCTGAAAATCTGCTGCGGCGTCCCTTCCTCCTGAATGATCCCCTGATCGATAAACAGCACCCGGTCCGCCACTTCGCGGGCGAAGCCCATTTCATGCGTTACCACCACCATGGTCATGCCTTCGTGCGCCAGTGATTTCATCACCGCCAGCACTTCGCCCACCAGCTCGGGATCGAGCGCCGAGGTCGGCTCATCGAACAGCATGATCTTCGGCTCCATCGCCAGCGCGCGGGCGATAGCCACCCGCTGCTGTTGGCCGCCGGACAGGCTGTTGGGGTAGGCGTCGATCTTGTCCAGCAGGCCAACCTTGCGCAGCAACAGCTCGGCGCGTTCGATGGCCGCTGCACGCGGCAGTTTTTTCACGCCCATCGGCGCCATGATGATGTTTTCCAACACCGTCATGTGCGGGAACAGGTTAAAACGCTGAAACACCATGCCCACGCTTTCGCGCATCTTGTTCAGATCCGTTTTCTGCCGGTGAATGGCGAAGCCGTTCACGTCGATCTCGCCGCCGGACAGCGTCTCCAGCGCGTTGATGCAGCGCAGAAAGGTGCTTTTGCCCGAACCGGACGGGCCGATGATGCACACCACTTCGTTCGGCGCTATCTCGCAGGAGATGCCGCGCAGCACGTGGCTTGCGCCGAATTGCTTTTGCAGGTTATGTACGCGAATCACTTTTACCGAACCTCTTTTCCATATGTTGCACCATCAGCGAGAGCAGGAAGGTGATGACCCAGTAGACCAGCGAGATGGTCAGGTAGGGCTCCCAGTAGGTGGCGTAGGCCCCGGAAACGGTGCGGGCGGCGTAGGCCAGATCGGCCAGGCCGATGGCGGAAGCCAGTGACGAATCCTTGACGATGGCGATGGCGTTATTGCCCAGCGGCGGCAGCATGCGGCGGAAAGCCTGCGGCAGGATCACCTTGCGCATGGTTTTGCCGTAGCTCATGCCCAGCGAGCGGGAGGCCTCCATCTGGCCGCGATCGATAGACTGGATGCCGGCGCGAAAGATCTCCGAGACGTAAGCCCCGGCGTTGAGCGTAATCGCCACCACGCAGGACAGGAATGCGCCGTAGTCGGAGCGCAGCGTGCGGGCGAAATCGCTGCTCATCAGGCCGTTGGTGACCAGCAGGCCGTCGCGTGGGTTGATAAACAGCGGCACCAGCGCGAAGTGCACCACCATGATTTGCACAAACAGCGGCGTGCCGCGAAAGGCGCTGATGTAGATGCGCACCGGCCACTGAACGCCGTAGTGCAGGATAGGTTTCCAGATGCCGTGCGGCGCCTGCGCCAGGCGGCCCAACCCGAGGATTAGCCCCCAGGTGGTGCCCAGCAGCACGCAAATAATGGTGCATTTGATGGTCATCCAGGCGCCTTCCATAAACAGCGGGGCGTATTCCTGGATGATCTCCCAACGGAAATTCAAGGTCTGATCCTTATTTAAGAGTGTTAAGGCTACTGCACTGACCAGCGCCAGGCGATTATTCAGCCGGCAGCGTCGGCACGTTGCTGTCGAACCAGCTTTGGTAGATTTTGGCGTAGGTTCCGTCGGCGACGATTTTCTTCAGGCCGGCGTCAATCTTGCCGCGCAGCTCGTCGTTGCCTTTGGCGACGGCGATGCCGAAGTATTGGCGCTCGAACCTGGCGTCGGATACCAGCTTGAACTCTTTCTCCGGGTGGGTTTTGATGTAGAACTTGGCTACCCCGACGTCGCCGACCGCGGCGCCGATGCCGTCCTCATACAATTCCTGCAACATCAGCGGCGTATTGTCGAAACGTTTGATAGCGGTGCTGTTTTTTCCCAATGCATCGGATACCACGATGTCGCCGGTGCTGGAGTTCACCACGCCGACCTTCAGCGCTTTCAGCGCGGCGATTGAGTCCACCTTGGAATCTTTAGGCACCACGATGGCCTGCTCTGCCGGGAAGTAGGGCGCCGAGAAGTCCACCATCTGCTTGCGCTTGTCGGTGATGGTGATGCCGGAAATGATGATGTCGCGATCGCCGGAGTTCAGCGTGGCAAAGATGCCTTCCCACGGGGTGTTGACCAGCTTGACCTGGAATCCTTCCGCTTTGGCCACCGCTTTGATGATGTCGATGTCAAAACCTTCCAGCTGCTTTTGGCTGTTCTCGAATTCGAACGGGCGATAGGTGCCGCCGGAGCCGACTACGTAGGTAGGTTCAGCCGCCAGAGCGGGCATGGACAGGGCGGCAGCCAGACAGGCGCCTATCAGAACTAAAGGTTTTAACATCACGATCCCCGATAATTAAAAGTTATATAATGATTTTATTTATGCACTACCAGTGCATAAAAATAAGCTCCAATGAATGAAAACACAACCTTATCATGATGATTAACTTTCTAAAGGTACTAAGTATGCAGTTTTGCTATGGCTTTGGCGTAAGCGTTGGCAAAATGACGGCGATCCAGTTTTTATTACTGCATAACCTGCTTTGGGTAGAGAGGCGATGGTTGGACGGGCGCGGCGTTTTTCTGCGGCCAAAGTGGCTTTTTTTGCCGCTTTCGCGGCGGATTTAGGTTATAAACTCAGGAAATACTCATCCGTATTCTGAATTTGGCGCTGAAAAGCCGCTCTCAGTGTGGAGTCCAACGAAAAGTTGTGGGATGATTGGTCGGTTTTTCAGGGGGCGGAGATGGGAAAACTTACGCTGCTATTGCTGGCATTGCTCGGTTGGTTACAGTATTCACTGTGGCTGGGCAAAAATGGTATTCACGATTATGTGCGAGTCAATGAGGACGTTGCGGCCCAGCAGGGCAACAATGCCAAATTGAAAGCGCGTAACGATCAGCTGTTTGCCGAAATTGATGATTTGAACGGTGGTCAGGAAGCGATCGAAGAGCGTGCGCGTAATGAACTGGGCATGATTAAGCCCGGTGAGACCTTCTATCGTCTGGTTCCTGACCAATCCAGACGCAACGCGGCGTCCTCCTCGCAAAATAACGTACAAAAATAACGCATGAATCACTCCGCAGGAACCTTTCCATCGGTGATTGCCGTCCTGCCCGCTGCCGGTGTCGGCAGCCGTATGCAGGCGGACTGCCCGAAACAGTACCTCACCATCGGTCAACACAGCATCCTTGAACACGCTATTCACGCGCTGCTGCGCCACCCGCGCATTCAGCGGGTGATTGTGGCCATTGGCCCCGAAGACCGCCAGTTCGAACAGCTGCCGATCGCCCGGGATCCTCGGATAAGCGTCGCAGTCGGCGGCCGGCAGCGCGCCGACTCGGTAATGGCCGGCCTGAAGCTGGCGGGGGATGCGCAGTGGGTGCTGGTGCACGATGCTGCGCGCCCCTGCCTGCACGCCGACGATCTCGAGCGCCTGCTGGCGATAACCGAACACAGCAAGGTCGGCGGCATACTCGCCGCGCCGGTGCGCGACACCATGAAGCGTGCCGAGCCCGGCCAGAACGCGATTTCACACACCGTCGAGCGCCAGGACCTGTGGCATGCGTTGACGCCGCAGCTGTTCCCGCTGGCATTGCTCAAGCAGTGCCTGCAACGCGCGCTGGACGAAGGCGCGACCGTCACCGACGAAGCCTCGGCGCTGGAACACTGCGGTTATCATCCGCTGCTGGTGAGCGGGCGTTCGGACAATATTAAAGTAACGCGGCCGGAGGACCTGGCGCTGGCGGCGTTCTATTTGACTGAGTTGGACAATTAAGGAGCGCATCATGCGTATCGGTCACGGTTTTGACGTACATAAATTTGGTGGCGAAGGGCCGCTGGTGATCGGTGGCGTTCGCATCCCTTACGAAAAAGGTTTGCTGGCCCACTCCGACGGCGATGTCGCCCTGCATGCGGCGACCGATGCCCTGTTGGGCGCTGCGGCGCTGGGCGATATCGGCAAGCTGTTCCCCGATACCGATCCGGCGTTCAAGGGCGCCGACAGCCGCGAGCTGCTGCGTGAGGCCTGGAAACGCATTCGCGCCAAGGGGTACCGTCTGGGCAACCTGGATATCACCATTATCGCCCAGGCGCCGAAGATGGCGCCGCATATCCCGCAGATGCGCATCTTCCTGGCGGAAGACCTGCAGTGCCATATGGACGACGTTAACGTCAAAGCCACCACCACCGAACAGCTCGGCTTCACCGGGCGCGGCGAGGGCATTGCCTGCGAAGCGGTTGCCTTGTTGATCAAGGAATAACCGCATGGACATGGCTAACCTGACCTGGCTGCACGGCCGGCCACAGAGCAGCGGCGTGCTGAAAGCGAACCCGGAAGATTTCGTGGTGGTGGAAGATCTGGGTTTTGAACCGGATGGCGAAGGTGAACACGTGCTGGTAAACATCCGCAAGAACGGCTGCAATACCCAGTTCGTGGCGGATTATCTGGCGCGTTTCGCCGGCATTCATGCCCGTTCCGTCAGCTATGCAGGGTTGAAAGATCGCCACGCGGTGACCGAGCAGTGGTTCTGTTTGCATCTGCCGGGTAAGGAAACGCCCGATTTTTCCCAGTTTGCGCTGGAAGGCTGCGAAGTGCTGACCTACGCGCGCCACCTGCGCAAAATGCGTATCGGCACGCTGAAAGGCAACGCCTTTACGCTGGTATTGCGCCAAATCTCCGATCGTGATGAGGTTGAACGGCGGCTGCAGGCGATTGCCGCGGGCGGCGTGCCGAACTACTTCGGCAGCCAGCGTTTCGGCCGCGGCGGCAATAACCTGGTGATGGCGCGCCGTTGGGCGAATGACGACATTCGCGTCAAGGAGCGCAGCAAGCGCAGCTTCTATCTTTCGGCCAGCCGCAGCGCGCTGTTCAATCAGACCGCCAGCCGCCGCCTGGCCGACGGCCTGCAGCGCACCGTGCTGGAGGGCGATGCCCTGCAGCTCAGCGGCCGCGGCAGCTGGTTCGTCGCCAAGGCGGATGAACTGGAGACGCTGCAGCAACGCCTGGATGCCGGTGAATTGGCCGTTACCGCCCCGTTGCCGGGAGATGGCGAACCAGGCACCGCCGGGGAAGCGTTGAAATTTGAACAACAATGCTTGGCGGAGCAGCCGGAATTGCTTACGCTTTTAAAGCGCGAGCGCGTTGAACCCGCTCGCCGGGCCCTGCTGTTACAGCCGCAAAATATGCTGTGGAACTGGTGGGATGATGTCACCGTGGAATTGCGCTTTTGGCTGCCGGCAGGCAGCTTCGCCACCAGCGTCGTTCGCGAAATCATGCAGCAGGATAACAGTGATGCGGATATTGCTGAGTAATGATGATGGCGTTACCGCCCCGGGCATTCAGGTGCTGGCGGCGGCGCTGCGGGAATTCGCCGAGGTGCAGGTCGTCGCGCCGGACCGCAATCGCAGCGGTTCTTCCAATGCGTTGACGCTGGACTCGCCGCTGCGCACCCTGACGTTGGCCAATGGCGACATTGCGGTGCAACAGGGTACGCCGACCGACTGCGTGTATCTGGGGGCCAATGCGCTGATGCGCCCGGCGCCGGATATCGTGGTTTCCGGCATCAACGCCGGCCCGAACCTCGGCGACGACGTCATCTATTCCGGTACCGTGGCGGCGGCGATGGAAGGCCGCCATCTGGGCCTGCCTGCGCTGGCGGTGTCGCTGAACGGCCACCTACATTACGCCACTGCGGCGGCCATCACCTGTCGCATATTGCGCGCGCTGCAGCGTGAGCCGCTGCGCACCGGTAAAATTTTGAATATCAACGTGCCGGATCTGCCGTTGGATGAGATTAAAGGTATCCGCGTAACCCGTTGCGGCAGCCGCCATCCCGCCGATAAGGTGTTTTGCCAGCAGGATCCGCGCGGTCAAAATCTCTATTGGATCGGGCCGCCGGGTGATAAGTTTGATGCCGGGCCGGACACCGACTTCGCGGCGGTGGAACAGGGCTACGTGGCGATCACGCCGCTGCAGGTGGATTTAACCGCCTATGCGGCCCAGGAGGTTGTGCAAACGTGGTTAACCAAAGCTGAGGTTAGCGGGGAATGGTGAACAAGCGCATGCAAACATTGCTGACGCAGCTGCGTCAGCAGGGGATCCGGGACGAGCGGTTGCTGCGGGCGATCGAAGCGGTGCCGCGTGAACGCTTTGTTGACGAGGCGCTTGACCACAAGGCCTATGAAAATACCGCGCTGCCTATCGGCTCCGGCCAAACCATTTCTCAGCCCTACATGGTGGCGCGCATGACCGAGCTGCTGAATCTGACGCCCACCTCGCGGGTGTTGGAGATTGGCACCGGCTCCGGTTACCAAACCGCCATTCTGGCGCATCTTGTCCAGCATGTTTGTTCCGTAGAGCGTATTAAGGGCCTGCAATGGCAGGCCAAGCGCCGCCTGAAGCAGCTCGATCTGCACAACGTATCCACCCGCCACGGCGACGGCTGGCAGGGCTGGGCGTCGCGCGGCCCCTTCGACGCGATCATCGTCACCGCCGCACCGCCGGAAATCCCGCAGGCGCTGGTGGAACAGCTGGACGATGGCGGCATTCTGGTGCTGCCGGTGGGCGAACAGGCCCAAACCCTCAAACGTATCCAGCGCCACGGCAATGAGTTTGTCGTCGACGCCGTTGAAGCGGTGCGTTTCGTGCCGCTGGTGAAAGGCGAACTGGCCTAGCGATTGTCTGATTTTTCAGTCGCCCGCGAAATCTGTTGCACTTTCATAACGTCTGGATAAGGTTTTATTGTTCCAATAAGACTAATTTTCAATACAATTGCCTTTCTGCGTAGTTGTCTTATGGTGCGGCGGCGCTAATGTGGTTAGCATTGGCGCGCTGTTTGATGCCTCGGCAGGAGATCACCTGGCGTTCAGGGATCGGCTGGGGCGCCTTTTCATCGCAGAAACTGAGAGAGTGGTAAAAGCTCAGCTACGATGTAAAGGGGATTTTGGATATATCGCTGATATTGCTGTGATGGGGGAAGCATGAGCACGGGAAGCCCAATGATTACTTTACGCCGGGTTGCGGTGTGTACGATGGTAAGTTTGTGGTTGGCGGGTTGTACGAATGATGCGTCGACATCAGCCCCTATCAGTAGCGTGGGCGGCGGTGGATCTGCCGCATCCGGCAACGCCGGCAATACAGCCTCGCAGCAGGCCAGCAGCCCTGAAGGCCGGATTGTCTACAATCGCAGCTACGAGTCTATCCCCAAAGGGAGCTACAGCGGCAACACCTATACGGTCAAGCGCGGCGATACGTTATTCTACATCGCCTGGATCACCGGCAACGATTTCCGTGATCTGGCGCAGCGCAATAATATTCCCGAACCTTACAGTCTGAATGTTGGCCAAAGCATTCAACTTGGTAATGGTTCTGCCAACGGAAACGGCGGCATGCTGGCGGCGACCGACGCCACTAAAGGGGGCGTTCCTAAGCCGCCGTCCAGCTCTCAGATACAAACTGCGACGGTTGATTCTCCATCAACTAACGCGTATTCTGATAATTCGGGTAAACAGAATGTAGGTAAGATGTTACCTGCAGCAGGAGCCGTAGCGGTTGGGACCGCGGCAGCGCCTGTTACCGCCCCGGCAGCCGCTCCACCAGCGAGCAGCACCGTCAGCAACAGCGATCCGGTAAGTAGCTGGAGATGGCCGACTGACGGTAAGATTATTGATAACTTTTCCTCATCAGAAGGTGGGAATAAGGGTGTCGATATCGCCGGTTCCCGTGGGCAGCCTATCTTCGCTACCGCCGATGGCCGCGTAGTGTATGCAGGCAACGCTTTACGGGGTTACGGTAATCTAATCATCATCAAACACAATGATGATTACCTGAGCGCCTACGCTCACAACGACACAATGCTGGTCCGGGAACAACAAGAAGTGAAGGCGGGTCAAAAAATAGCCACCATGGGTAGCACCGGAACCAGTTCAGTACGTTTGCATTTTGAAATTCGTTACAAGGGGAAATCCGTAAACCCGCTGCGTTATCTTCCGCAGCGATAGATTGGGCAGAATACGCTGTATTCTGCTCGCGGTATCACGGGTAGGAGCAGCTTATGAGCCAAAATACGCTGAAAGTTAACGAGTTACATGATGATGCGGATTTCGACGAGAACGGAACTGAGGCTGAATCATTTGATGAAAAAGCGCTGGTAGAAGAAGAGGCCAGCGAAAATGATTTAGCGGAAGAAGAGCTGTTGTCTCAAGGCGTTACCCAACGTGTATTGGATGCGACGCAGCTCTATCTGGGTGAGATCGGTTATTCGCCTCTGCTTACCGCAGAGGAAGAAGTCTATTTTGCGCGGCGTGCTCTGCGCGGTGACGTGCCGTCCCGCCGCCGCATGATCGAAAGCAACCTGCGGCTGGTGGTGAAAATCGCCCGCCGCTATAGCAATCGCGGCCTGGCGCTGCTGGATCTGATTGAGGAGGGCAACCTCGGCCTGATCCGCGCGGTGGAAAAGTTTGACCCAGAACGCGGTTTCCGTTTCTCCACATACGCAACCTGGTGGATCCGCCAGACGATTGAACGGGCGATTATGAACCAAACCCGTACCATTCGTTTGCCTATCCACATCGTCAAAGAACTGAACGTCTATCTGCGCACCGCGCGCGAGCTTTCTCACAAACTGGATCATGAACCGAGCGCTGAAGAGATTGCCGAGCAACTCGACAAGCCGGTTGATGACGTCAGCCGCATGCTGCGCCTCAACGAGCGCATCACTTCGGTTGATACGCCGCTGGGCGGCGATTCAGAGAAGGCGTTGCTGGACATTCTGGCCGACGAGAAAGACAACGGGCCTGAAGACACTACGCAAGACGATGATATGAAACAGAGCATCGTCAAGTGGCTGTTTGAACTGAACGCCAAGCAGCGCGAAGTGTTGGCGCGGCGTTTCGGCCTGCTGGGCTACGAAGCGGCGACGCTGGAGGACGTGGGCCGGGAGATTGGCCTGACGCGTGAACGTGTCCGTCAGATCCAGGTAGAAGGTTTGCGCCGCCTGCGTGAAATTCTGCAGATGCAGGGCCTGAGTATTGAGGCGCTGTTCCGCGAGTAACGCCGGCGATTGACCGCATCAAATAAAAACGGTGAGCATTATGCTCACCGTTTTTTTATGCCTGCGATCCGGAGGAGATCACAACATGTTCTTCAGCCGGTAGAGCCACTCCAGCGCCTGGCGCGGCGACAGAGAATCCGGATCCAAGGCCTCCAGCGCTTCTACCGCCGGCGGAGTTTCCTCATTCAACAGCGTCATCTGGGTCGCGTCCACGGTGCCGGCGGCGGTGTGGTTGGAGATTGACTCCAGCTCACGCAGCTTCTGGCGCGCACGCTTGATAACATCGCGCGGTACGCCTGCCAGGGCGGCAACCGCCAGGCCGTAGCTTTTGCTCGCCGCGCCGTCCTGCACGCTGTGCATAAAGGCGATGGTGTCGCCGTGCTCCAGCGCATCCAGATGCACGTTGACCACGCCTTCCATTTTCTCCGGCAGGGTGGTCAGCTCGAAGTAGTGGGTGGCGAACAGCGTCATGGCCTTGATGCGGCTGGCCAGATTTTCGGCGCAAGCCCAGGCCAGCGACAAACCGTCGTAGGTGGAGGTGCCGCGGCCAATCTCATCCATCAGCACCAGGCTGTGTTCGGTGGCGTTGTGCAGGATATTGGCGGTTTCGGTCATTTCCACCATGAAGGTGGAGCGGCCGGAGGCCAGGTCGTCCGCCGCGCCGACGCGGGTAAAGATGCGGTCCACCGGGCCGATGCTGGCCTTGGCGGCCGGTACATAGCTGCCGATGTGCGCCATCAGCACTATCAACGCCGTTTGGCGCATATAGGTGCTTTTACCGCCCATGTTCGGGCCGGTAATGATCAGCATGCGGCGCTGCGGCGACAGCGAGAGCGGGTTGGAAATAAAGGGTTCGCTCAGCACCTGCTCCACCACCGGGTGGCGGCCTTCGGTGATGCGGATGCCCGGCTGTTCGCTCATGGTTGGGCAGGCGTAGTTCAGGGTATCGGCGCGTTCGGCCAGGTTGGCCAGCACGTCCAACTCGGCCAGGGCGGAAGCGCTTTGCTGCAGCTCCGCCAGATGCGGCAGCAGCAGATCGAACAGTTCGTCGTACAGGCCTTTCTCGATTGCCAGCGCCTTGCCTTTGGAGGTCAGAACCTTGTCTTCGTACTCTTTCAGCTCGGGAATGATGTAGCGCTCGGCGTTTTTCAGCGTCTGGCGGCGAACGTAATGGATCGGCACCAAATGGCTCTGGCCGCGGCTGACCTGAATATAATAGCCATGCACGCCGTTGAAGCCGACTTTCAGAGTATCGAGGCCCAGCTTTTCGCGTTCGCGAATTTCCAGCCGATCCAGGTAATCGCTGGCGCCATCCGCCAGCGCGCGCCATTCGTCCAGTTCGCTGTTGTAGCCCGGGGCGATAACGCCGCCGTCGCGCACCAGCACCGGCGGGGATTCGACCACCGCGCGCTCCAGCAGATCCAGCAGCTCATCGAACTGGCCGACCTGCGACAGCAGATGCTGCACGTGTGGGGTTTCTACGTTTTGCAGCAACTGCCGAATATCCGGCAACTGCTGGAAGGCGTGGCGCATGCGCGCCAGATCGCGTGGGCGGGCGGTGCGCAGCGCCAGGCGCGCCAGAATGCGTTCCTGATCGCCAACCTGCCGTAGCGAAGGCTGCAGATCGCCATACAGATCCTGCAACGCGCCGATCGCCTGCTGGCGATCGTTCAGCACCTTGATGTCGCGGGTTGGCATGTGCAGCCAGCGCTTCAGCATGCGGCTGCCCATTGGTGTAACGGTGCGATCGAGGATCGCCGCCAGCGTATTGTCGCTGCCGCCGGACAGGCTCTGGGTCAGCTCCAGGTTGCGGCGTGTGGCGGCGTCCATGATGATGCCGTCCTGCTGGCGCTCCATGGTGAGGCCGCGGATATGCGGCAGCGAGGTGCGCTGGGTATCTTTGACGTATTGCAGCAAGCAGCCGGCGGCGCGCAGCGCCTGATGCGCCTGTTCTACGCCAAAGCCGGTCAGATCGCGGGTGCCGAACTGCAGGTTGAGCTGCTGGCGCGCGGTCTCCAGTTCGAATTCCCACAGCGGGCGGCGGCGCAGGCCGTGGCGCTGTTCGATCAGCGCCATCTGCTCGAAGGTTTCCGGGTACAGCAGCTCGGCAGGGTTGGTGCGCTGCAGCTCGGCGGCCATGGTTTCCAGATCCTGCGGTTCGGCGACGCGGAAGCGGCCGGAGCTGACGTCCAGCGTGGCGTAGCCGAAACCGCGCGCATCCTGCCAGATAGCCGCCAGCAGGTTATCCTGGCGCTCCTGCAGCAGGGCTTCGTCGGTAATGGTGCCTGGGGTGACGATGCGTACTACCTTGCGTTCGACCGGCCCTTTGCTGGTGGCCGGATCGCCGATTTGTTCGCACAGCGCGACGGATTCGCCGAGCTGCACCAGCTTGGCCAGATAGTTCTCCACCGCGTGGTGCGGCACGCCGGCCATCGGGATAGGCTCGCCCGCCGAAGCGCCGCGCTTGGTCAGGGAGATATCCAGCAGCTGCGACGCGCGTTTGGCGTCGTCATAAAACAGCTCATAGAAGTCGCCCATGCGGTAGAACAGCAGAATTTCGGGGTGCTGCGCCTTGAGGCGCAGGTACTGCTGCATCATCGGCGTGTGCGAATCGAGCTTGTCGGTGCTATTCATAAGATTACTGTTTCCAATCCATTGAATGTAAAGTTAATTGCGATTTTGATTGTCGTCATTCGCTGCCACATCGTTTCACAAAAAATCACGCGGTTTGGCGGTTGCCGTGCAACGCCCATCAATTAATCAAAGGGCCAAACGGCGCAACGAAACGCCCAGACCTTTTACTGACGCTTATACTAGCCCAGCGGGCAATCGGCTGTCACAGGTAAAAATTGGGAGCCTTACGCAAAGTTGGCTTGCAATGGCAACGAGGTTTTGCAGCCGATGGCCGCAGGGAAAGCCGCCGCCCATGGGGCGGCGCTGTCATTGAGCGCGAGATAACGGCAGGGGAAGTTGGTAGATGTGGAAACTGTCGGGCACTTCGGTTTCGTGCCCCGGCAACAGGCGGTGGCGAATGCGTGATTCGGTGACAAAGGCGCAGCCCTGCGGCGTGACGGCCACATTGACCGGCGACTCCAGGCCTTCTCGAATAACCTCGATATGGTGCATGCCCGCCGCGCCCGGCGCGGCAATGCGCAGGATCCTGCCCTGGCCGCTGCTGATGGCATTTTCAAGCACGATCAGCGCGCCGTCCGGCGCCAGCCCCATGCCGTCCGGGTTTTCTATGGTGCGCGGCAACGTAATTTCGGTCAGCGCAGGCCGGGCATTCCCGTAGCTGAGGGTGTAGAGCCTGCCGGTGCCGAAATTAGCGATCGCCATCAGTGTGTCATCGAGGATCACGATGCCGGCGGCGCCGAGGCCGCTGGGCGCCGTCAACCTGTCGTCGCGATACAGCATCCGGAATTTCGGCTCGCCCGGCCGCAGCCGCAGGATGCCGCCGCCTTTGGTTTCCGTCACGTAGACCGTGCCGTCTGCGCCGAGCACGATATCGTTGCCCATTTCGCCTGCCGGCAGCGGCAGGCTGCGGTTGAGCGTGGCATCCGCGACATTCAGGGCGTAAATGCGATTTGCGCGCGGTTTTCCGCCCGACAGGAAATCCGGCGAGTTTCCCCACAGCAGGCCATGCCGTTCATCCAGCCTCAGGGCGTTTGAAGCGAATACCGTCTCGGCGCCGGGGAAGAAGGTCTGCCAGTCTTCGTTCGGACGTTTGCGCAGAACGCGCCCGCTGGTAACCAGGCCGACATACAGCGTGCCGTCGGCTGCGCGGGCGACGCCGTTGGGGTAGAGTGCCCCCGGCGGCAATGTCATGGTGGCAGGGGCGCAGGCGGCCGGCGCGGACGTCGCCGGGGCTGCGATGGCCAGCAGCAAGGCCAGCAGGGCAGCCCGCGCGGGGAAGGGTGTTATCGCATATGGCATCGAGTCTCTCCTGTGATAAGGGGAAGTCGCGCGGCTTTTCCGTCGGGCGGAAGTTACCAGCGACGGATGGGCAGGCGTTGTTGCATTGGCGCTTCGAGCGACGTCATTTCTCCATCCGACAGCCTGAGGGAAAGCGCTTCGACGGCGTCCTGCAGGTGGTGCGGCCGCGACATGCCAACCAGGGAGGACGCTACGCCTTTTCTGGCCAACAGCCAGGCGAGCGCAATTTGCGCCGGCGACACGCCGCGTGCGGCGGCCACCTTTGCCACCGCGGCGATGGATTGATCCACTTCGCTGCGACCGCCATACCACTGCGGGGCTTGCTCATCCGTTCGGGCGCGCAGGGTGCCGGATTGCCCGGCGCCCGCCAGCAGGCCGCGCGCCAGGGGTGACCAGGGCGTCAGGCCAATGCCTTCCTCCTGGCACAGGGGGATCAATTCCTCCTCGTCCTCACGCGTGACCAGGTTGTATTGGCTTTGCATCGAAATAAACGTAGCCAATCGGTTATGCCTCTGAAAATCCAACATTTTCATAAAGCGCCAGGCGTGCATGGAGGAGGCGCCCAGGTAGCGGATCTTGCCCGCACGCACCAGGGCGTCGAGCGTTTCGGCGGTTTCTTCGATCGGCGTTTCGGGGTCGAACCGGTGCAGCACGAACAGGTCGATATAGTCAGTGCCCAACCGCTGCAGCGACGCTTCGACGCTGTGAATGAGGTGCTTGCGCGACAGGCCCCGGCCGTTGGGGGATTCGTCCATTGGAAAGAACGCCTTGGTGGCGATCACCATGTCATCGCGGCGCGCAAAATCTCGCAGGGCGCGGCCGATAATGCGTTCGCTTTCGCCCGCCGAGTAGATATTGGCGGTATCGAAAAAGTTAACGCCGGCCTCCAGCGCTTGCTGGATGAAAGGGCGAGCCTGGTCCTCTTCCAACACCCAGGGGCGCCAGGCCGGATCGCCATAGGTCATGCATCCCAGACAGATCCGGGAAACCTTCAGGCCGCTGTGGCCGAGGCGGACGTAGTTCATCGCCTGGCCCCCTCAGCGTGAGCCGGCGATGGTGTAACCGCCGTCCACCAGCAGGCTTTGGCCGGTGATAAAGCGGGCCTCGTCCGTCGCCAGCCAGACCGCCACATCGCCGATATCTTCCGGTTGGCCCATGCGCCCGGCGGGGGTGTGGGCGATAAAGGGCGCGAAAGCGCTGGCATCGGTGACGCTGCTGTGCGCCATCGGCGTTTCGATGATGCCGGGGTTGATGTTGTTGATGCGGATGCCGTGGCCGCTATATTCGAGCGCCACCGCGCGGATCAGCGCGTCGAGCGCCCCTTTGCTGGCGGAGTAGCTCGATGAACCGGCGAGCGCTCCGTGGGTGAGCCAGGAAGACGTGTTGATGATGGCGCCGCCGGCACCTTGCGCCAGGAACGTCTCAATCTGGTATTTGACCGAGAGCCAAACGCCGCGAAGATTGATGGCGATCACCTCATCGAAATCAGCGCTGCTTTGCTGGGTAATGGGCGCAAAGTTACCGAGAATGCCGGCGTTGTTGAACGCGACGTCCAGCCTGCCGTAGTGGCCGCTCACCGTTGCGATCAGGCGGCGGATATCTTCTTCCCGCGAAACGTCGGCCACCACCGCCAGCGCTTCTCCGCCCGCCTGCACCACGTCATGGGCGGCGGCCTCGATCTCTGCGGAGCGGCGGCCCGCCAGCGCGACTTTCGCCCCGGCGCGGGCATAGGCCAGCACGGCCGCGCGCCCGATGCCGGTACCCCCGCCGGTCACCAGGACAACCTTTCCTTCCAAACGTTTTTGCACGGTGTGAGCTGAATCAGCATGTGTAGTCATGGTATGGATTCCGGGTTATTGATCACACCGCCATGCTATGTTGTTGCGAAAAAGATAACTATCCGTTAAAAATTCATTTCACTATTAAATTATTCGTATCAATCCAATGAAGAAACTCGAATTGTCCGGCCTGGCGGCTTTCGTGGCGATCGCCAATGAGCGCAGCTTCAGGCGCGCCGCCGCCCGGCTTGGCGTTACCCCGCCAACCCTCAGCCACACGATGCGTGAGCTGGAAGAGCAGGTCGGCCTGCGGTTATTAAATCGAACCACGCGCAACGTTTCGCCGACCGAAGCCGGTGAGCATCTGCTGGCCAGATTGATGCCCGCGTTTACCGATATCGACGCTGCGTTGGAAAGTCTGAACACCTTTCGCGAGCAGCCGCGTGGGCTGGTGCGGATCAATGCTTCCCGTTCGGCGATCGAGCTGGTGCTGTTGCCGCATTTGGGGAGATTGGCTCGCGATTACCCCGGCATCTCGCTGGAGATCGTGGCGCAGGAGGGGTTTGCCAACATCGTCGAACAAGGTTTTGATGCCGGTATCCGGCTGGGAGAAGACCTGCACAACGACATGCGTGCGGTACGAGTGTCGCCGGATCTGCGGCTGGCCATTGTCGCGACACCGGAATACTTCCAATGCTATGGGAGACCAGACACGCCAAGCGATCTGTTAAACCATCGCTGCATAGGATGGCGTAAAATCTCTTCAGGCGAACTCTACAAATGGGAGTTTCGCCAAGGAGATAAGATACTTTCAGTCGCGGTAAACAGTTCGCTGATACTCGATGACGGCAGGCTGATGCAGCAGGCGGCGTTAGCGCATGCCGGTATCGCCTTCGCCATCGAGGACGAGGTAGCGGAGCATCTTGCCACCGGGCGCCTGGAGCGGGTGCTGGCGGACTGGTGCCCGTCATTCCCGGGGTTCTATCTGTATTATCCCAATCGCAGAAACCACCCGGTGGCTTTAACCACGGTAATAGATATGCTGCGTTTCCCTGGCTGAAGTCGCGGTATTGCGGCCCGGCGCGCTTTTCCTTCCCCTGCTGAATCTCTCTCCCTCAAGATGCCGTCTAATCAAGGGTAAACTATTCAATCTTCATCCATAGGCGGGCGATGGCCCCGGCGATCATATTAATCCATAAATATACTGTGTGTTTTTAACATATTGTTTATAATTGTTATTTGTTGATTTTTGACGGTAGGTTTTGGTTTTTAAGGGTTATTTGAGAGGTCAGTCACACTATTTTTTTATGTGAAATGTGAAGAGGGTCAATCCGCCAGGTCAATGATAGACGATTCTATTGGCCGCTGGCTTACCTGCCCGCTTCGCTGTCTCCGTATACTGTCGGCAACCAGGGCAACGTAACGGAAATTTCATAAGGAATGTGCGTGAGGCAATCGTGATTGCATCTGGCATACAAATGACACGGGGTTTTTTTGATTATCTTGAGGTGCTTGGTATGGAAAAGAAAAAAATCTATCTGTTTTGTTCTGCCGGTATGTCCACTTCTCTGTTGGTTTCCAAAATGAAAGCGCAGGCCGAGAAATACGAAGTGCCGGTGATCATCGCCGCTTATCCGGAAGCGCTGGCTGCGGAGAAGGGCGTCGAAGCGGATCTGATCCTGCTGGGGCCGCAGATTGCCTATACGTTGCCGGAAGTGCAAAAACAGTTGCCGAACAAGCCCGTCGAGGTGATCGACCCGCTGTTGTACGGCAAGGTCGACGGCCTTGGAGTACTGAAGGCGGCGGTGGCCTCCATCAAAAAAGCTAACCAGTAAGGGGGCGGCCGTGAATACCTTAATTGCCTCGCTTGAGAAGGTGATACTGCCGTTTGCCGTGAAAATCGGCAAGCAGCCCCACGTTAACGCCATCAAGAACGGATTTATCCGTTTAATGCCGCTGACCTTGACCGGCGCGATGTTCGTGTTGATCAACAACGTGTTCCTGAGCTTTGGCGAAGGATCTTTCTTCTTTTCTCTGGGCGTGCGCCTCGACACCTCCACCATCGAAACGTTGAACGGGCTGAAGAGCATCGGCGGCAGCGTCTACAACGGCACCCTGGGCATCATGTCGCTGATGACGCCGTTCTTCATCAGCATGGCGTTGGCGGAAGAACGCAAGGTCGATCCCCTGGCGGCGGCGCTGCTGGCGGTGGCGGCCTTTATGACCGTCACCCCGTTCAGCGTCGGCGAAGCCTATGCGGTGGGCGCGAACTGGCTGGGCGGCGCCAATATCATCTCCGGCATGGTGATCGGCCTGGTGGTCGCCGAGATGTTTACCTTTATCGTGCGGCGCAACTGGGTGATTAGCCTGCCGGACAGCGTACCCGCTTCGGTCTCGCGCTCTTTCTCGGCGCTGATCCCCGGCTTCGTCATTCTCTCCATCATGGGGGTGCTGGCCTATTGCCTGACGCTGTGGGGCACCAACTTCCACCAGATCATTATGGACAGCATCTCGGCGCCGCTGGCGAAGATGGGCAGCGTGGTGGGCTGGGTATACGTGATGTTCTCCTCGCTGCTGTGGTTCTTCGGGGTGCACGGCTCGATGGCGCTGGCGGCGCTGGACAGCGGCATCATGACGCCGTTCGCGCTGGAAAACGTCGAGCTTTACAACAAGTACGGTTCGGTGGAGGCCGCGGTGGCCGCCGGCAAAGAATTCCACATGTGGGCCAAGCCGTTCGTCGATTCCTATATTTATCTGGGCGGCACCGGTTCGACGCTGGGGCTGATTATCGCCATCTTCATTGCTTCGCGCCGGGAAGACTATCGCCAGGTGGCCAAGCTGGCTACGCCGTCGGGCATCTTCCAGATCAACGAACCCATTCTGTTCGGTCTGCCGGTGATCATGAACCCGGTGATGTTTATTCCGTTCATCCTGGTACAGCCGGTGCTGACCATCATCACCACGCTGGCCTACTACACCGGGCTGATCCCACCGATCACCAACATCGCTCCCTGGACCATGCCGGTCGGGCTTGGCGCGTTCTTCAACACCAATGGCAGCGTGGTCGCCATGCTGCTGAGCTTCTTCAACCTGGCGGTAGCTACCGTGATTTATCTGCCGTTCGTGATGATTTCCAACAAGGCGCAGAGCCAGATCGATGAGGCGACCGAAAGCGAAGAAGACATCGCCAGGGCGCTGAAATTCTAACCGTCAAGACGGGGCGGCTATGGCCGCCCCTTGAGGATGCGTGGATGAACTATCAATTTGCCGGCGATTTTTGGTGGGGAAGCGCCACTTCCGCGCCGCAGTCCGAAGGTGCAGCCGCCCGCGACGGCAAGAGCCGCAACATCTTCGATTATTGGTATGAGATTGCCCCCGAGCGTTTCCATAACCGGGTCGGCCCAGCCGAAGCCTCGACCTTTTACGATCGTTTTGGCGACGATATTCGGCTGCTGAAAACCCTGGGCCACAACAGTTTCAGAACCTCGATATCCTGGTCCCGGCTTATCCCGGACGGTGATGGCGAAGTGAACCCGCAGGCGGTGGCCTTTTACAACCAACTGATCGACGGCCTGCTGGCCGAGGGCATCATCCCCTTCATCAACCTCTACCACTTCGACATGCCGCTGTGCATGCAACAGCGAGGCGGCTGGGAAAGCCGGGAAGTGGTCGCGGCCTATGGGCGCTATGCCAAAACTTGCTTCAGCCTGTTCGGCGATCGGGTGCAGCACTGGTTCACCTTCAACGAACCCATTGTGCCGGTGGAGGCCGGTTACCTGAACGACCTGCACTACCCGTGCGTGGTGGACTTCCGGCGGGCGGTGACGGTGGCCTATCACAGCGTGCTGGCGCACGCCACCGCGGTGGGGCACTACCGGGCGCTGGGGCAAACGGGAACCATCGGGATTATCCTGAACCTGAGCCCGACCTATCCGCGTTCAGGTTCGGAAGAAGACCTGCTGGCCGCGCACCATGCCGATCTGCTGCTGAATAAAAGCTTCCTCGATCCGGTCACTAAGGGGCGTTATCCGGCGGCGTTGCTCGCGCTGCTGGAACGGCATGGGCTGTTGCCGCACTGCGAACCGCAGGATGCGCAGCTGATCGCCGCCGGCACGGTGGATTTGCTGGGTGTCAATTACTACCAGCCGCGCCGGGTGATGGCGAAAGAGGGCTATCGGCCTGGGGAGGCGATCGCTTTACCGGAGGATCTGTTCAGTTACTATGCCATGCCGGGCCGCAAGATAAATCCACATCGCGGCTGGGAAATCTATGAGCAAGGGCTGTATGACATTCTGATGGATCTCAAGGAAAACTACGGCAACCTGCCCTGCTATATTTCGGAAAACGGCATGGGCGTTGAGGGTGAAGAGGCGTTTATCGGCGCCGACGGCCGGGTGGAAGACGACTACCGCATCGATTTCATTCGCGAACATTTGCAGTGGCTGCATCGGGCACTGGAGGAAGGCTCGAACTGCAAAGGTTACCATTTATGGACCTTTATCGATTGTTGGTCCTGGTTGAACGCCTACAAAAATCGTTATGGGTTGGTGCGGCTGGAACTGGCGAGCCAGCGGCGCACCATTAAAAAAAGCGGCTACTGGTTTGCCGAGACGGCCAGGAAAAACGGCTTTGACTAACGGGGGAGCTTGCTGTGTCTGAGGATCTGGTTTCGCTGAATGCGGGCGACGTTAAGCTGATTCGTGAGCAGGATTTTTTCAACTGCAAAGATTTCCATCTGTTTATCTATAACAAGGTGGAGAGCGCCACCGGGCTGCATCAGCACGATTATTATGAGTTCACCATCGTTCTGAGCGGCAAATGCTATCAGGAGATCAACGGCAAGCGGGTACTGTTGGAGCGCGGAGACTTTGTCTTTATTCCGATAGGCTCGCGCCACCAGAGTTTTTATGAGTTCGGTGCGGCGAAAATCTTCAACGTGGCGGTCAGCAAGGTGTTCTTCGAGGAACACTATCTGCAGCAGCTGCCGCGTTGCTTTGTCGCCTCGCAGGCTTACAGCCTGAGGAGCGAATTTCTGGCTTATATCGAGTCGGTGGTCGGCTCACCGCAGTTCCGCGAGGACGATTTTGCCGAGTTTCTGGAAACCCTGACCTTTTATGTCATCAGCCGCATTCGCCATTATAAGGAAGAGGCTGACGAAGGGGATGCGATCCCTCAATGGCTGAAGAACACGTTGGCGGGCATGCATGATAAAGCGATGTTCGGTGAAAAGGCGCTGCTGAATATGGTCGAGCTTTCGGGGAAAACGCAGGAATACCTGACCCGGGCAATGCGTCGTTACTACCAGAAGACGCCGATGCAGGTGATTAATGAAATTCGCATCAACTTCGCCAAAACACAGCTTGAAGTCACCAACTATTCGGTTGCGGATATCGCCTTCGACTCCGGCTACGGCGACGTAAGCCTGTTTATTAAAAACTTTAAACGGCTCACCGACGTGACCCCGGGCAATTACCGAAAAAAGTTCTTCGGCCCTATTTAGGGCCGATCCCGATAAGCATCAACGCCGACAGCATCAGGCCGCCATACGCCTGATGAAATAATTTTTCTAAGCGAACGAGCATGCCGCGCCTGACGGACGGCATTCTTTTGCCCAAAATGTGTTAAGCGAGTGCCTAAATGGAAAAGTTACTGATAGTGAATGCCGACGATTTTGGCCTGAGCAAGGGCCAGAATTATGGCGTTATCGAGGCGTTTCACTACGGGGTTGTTTCCTCAACCACCGCGATGGTGAACGGGGAAGGGGCGCAGCACGCGGCTGCGCTCAGCCGGGCGTGCCCGGGTTTGCCCATCGGCCTGCATTTTGTGCTGACCCACGGCCGCCCGCTGAGCGCCCTGGCCTCGCTGGTCAATGAACAGGGCGAACTGGGCAAATGGTTGTGGGCCAAAGCCGAGTCCGGCACGCTGGCGCTGGAGGAAATCCAGCTTGAACTGCAGTGCCAGTTCGATCGGTTTGTGGCGCTGTTCGGCCAGCCGCCGAGCCATATCGACAGCCACCATCATGCGCACATGCTGCCGCAGATCTACCCGCTGGTAGAGGCATTCGCCGAGGCCCATTCCATCCCCTTGCGCATCGGCCGCGACGAAGCCCGGCAGCGCGGCATCCAGCTGCGCTACCCGCACAGCACCGAAGCCTTCGAGGCCGGCTTCTACGGGGAGGCTATCTCGGAGGCGCTGTTCCTGCAGGTACTGGCGCATGCCGACCGGCAGGGCGTCAACTCGGTGGAGATGATGTGTCATCCGGCCTTTCTCGACCGGGCCATACTGGCGAGCAAGTACTGCTATCCCCGGCTCGTCGAGGTGGACGTGCTGACATCACCCACGCTGAAAGCGGCGATCGCCGAGCGCGGTTACCGGCTGGGATCGTTCCGCGATCTGTAATCACGCCCTTTTTACAGCATGGCGTGCGCCTTTTTCAGACCGGTGTCTTCGTCGGGATCGGCGCCCTGGGGCTGCAGTTCGTCGTTTTCCGCTGCTTCAGCCGCCGGCGGCTCCTCTGGATCGGGCGCCGCTTCCGGTGGCGGCATAGTGTCGTGGATGATCTGTTCATCGAAGGTTGGGTTCAGCGCCGGCGACAGCGGTGAACTGGCCAGGCTGTCCGGCAGCGGAATATGCGGTACCGGCGCATCCTGCACGAACTGGGATTCGTCCTGCTTCACCGTCCGGCTGAAGGTGACCAGCAGTACGCCGCACAGTGCGAAGAACGCATAGAGGATATTGCCGCCCAGCGGCTGGATCAGTGCGCCGACCGCCAGCGGGCCGATACTGGCGCCGACGCCGAACGCCATCAGCAGACAAGCCGCCAGCGAGACGCGGCGCTCCGGTTCGATCAAATCATTGGCCAGCGCCACCACCAGCGGGTAGAGCGTGAACTGCAACATGCTGACGATAAAGCCGACCGCCAGCAACACCGGAAAATCGATGTGCGGCACCAGCGCCAGCGGCAGCGCCGCCACGATCAGTAAAATGGCGTTGATGCGCATCAGCAGGGTGCGGTTGTAGCGATCCGACAGCCAACTGAGCGGGAACTGCGCCACCAGCCCGGCAAAAATCGAAATCGCCATGAACAGGCCGGTCTGCTGGGTGCTCAGCGTTTGCAGGCTGGCGTAGACCGGCGCCAGGCCGTAAAACGATCCCACCACCATGCCGATCACCAACGTGGTGGCCAGCACCTTGGGGATGGCGCCGACAAAATAGCGCAGCTCCATCGGCGCCGGCGACATATGGCGTGCATTGGTGCGGGTGGTAAGGGCGATCGGCACCAGACACAGCGCGAAGCACAGCGCGATCACCAGCAGGGTGGTAATGCCCAGATTGCTCTGCAGCATCAGCACCACCTGGCCCAGCGACATGCCGAGGTAGGTCGCCGCCATATAAAAGCCGAACACCATGCCGCGCTGGTTGGATTCCGACTGGTCGTTGAGCCAGCTTTCCAGCACCATAAACTGGCACATCATGCACAGGCCGATAATCAGACGCAGCATCACCCAGACAGGAATATAATCCGTCAGGCCATGGCCCAGCACTGCGGCGGTGATAATGCCGGCGCAGGCGACATAGGCGCGGATATGGCCGACGCGGGCAATCAGAAAGTGGCCGACCTTGCCGCCGATCACCAGGCCAATGTAGTTGGCGGCGATGATGGCGCCGATCAGCGCGCTGCTGACGTGAGCGGAGGTCAGGCGCAGCGAGACGTAGGTGGTAAGCAGGCCCGAACCCAGCAGCAGCAGCAGGGTGGTGGTGTATAACGGAAAGAATACGCCTAACGTTTTTTTCACTCTATCATCCTAATTTCGGTCTGATGCGCCCTGGGCTGCCTCCGCCGGCGGCGCGCAGCCCCTGTGATATTCCTTGTGTTGACGCTTCTCCTCCTGAACGGGGCGCCTTCCTTGATACTAGCAGCTTGGTCGGGCGCTTAAAACCGCAGCACTTGCGCGGTGCCGTGCATTTCTGACGGCGGTTCTTCTGGCCGGCTTGATAAATGCTACTATCGAGCGCATATACCTGATTCGCGAAGGAGGGGTTATGAGTGAAAGCCAACTGCGCCAACTCAGCATTCTGGCGGGGGAAAAACTGAAGGCCAACGGCCGCTGGATCACCTGTGCGGAATCTTGCACCGGCGGCGGCATCGCCAAGGCCATCACCGATATCGCCGGCAGTTCTGCCTATTTTGATCGCGGGTTCGTGACCTACAGCAATGCGGCCAAGCACGATCTGCTGGGCGTGGCGGAAGGCACGCTGGCGGCCCACGGCGCGGTCAGCGAGGCGGTGGTGCGCGAGATGGCGGTAGGGGCGCTGCATGCGGCGCGGGCCGATCTGGCGCTTTCGGTGAGCGGCATCGCCGGCCCGGACGGCGGCAGCGAGGAAAAACCGGTAGGCACGGTGTGGTTCGGCTTTGCCGACGGCGCGGGCAGGGTGCTGGCGCGCAAAGTGCAATTTACCGGCGATCGCGATGCGGTGCGGCTTCAGGCGACGATTTTCGCGCTGCAGACCGCCATTGACGAATTTTTGTAAAATTAGGCTTGATACTGTATGACCATACAGTATAATTAGCGACATTTCCTGCACAACATACATTCAGTGGCAGTGTGGGGTAACACCGGCATTGCGAAACGAGGAGCAAAAATGGCTATTGATGAGAACAAGCAAAAGGCGTTAGCTGCGGCACTGGGCCAGATTGAGAAACAGTTCGGCAAAGGCTCCATCATGCGTCTGGGTGAAGACCGCTCCATGGACGTGGAAACGATCTCCACCGGCTCACTGTCACTCGATATCGCGCTGGGCGCCGGCGGTTTGCCGATGGGCCGTATCGTCGAGATCTATGGCCCGGAATCTTCCGGTAAAACTACCCTGACGCTGCAGGTTATCGCCGCCGCGCAGCGCGAAGGCAAAACCTGTGCGTTCATCGACGCCGAGCATGCGCTGGACCCGATCTACGCCAAGAAGCTGGGCGTCGACATCGACAACCTGCTGTGTTCCCAGCCGGACACCGGTGAGCAGGCGCTGGAAATCTGTGATGCGCTGACCCGCTCCGGCGCGGTCGACGTGATCATCGTCGACTCCGTGGCGGCGCTGACGCCGAAGGCGGAAATCGAAGGCGAAATCGGCGACTCGCACATGGGTCTGGCGGCGCGTATGATGAGCCAGGCGATGCGTAAGCTGGCCGGTAACCTGAAGAACGCCAATACCCTGCTGATTTTCATCAACCAAATCCGCATGAAGATCGGCGTGATGTTCGGCAACCCGGAAACCACCACCGGCGGTAACGCCCTGAAGTTCTACGCCTCCGTTCGTCTGGATATTCGCCGCATCGGCGCTATCAAAGAAGGCGATGAAGTGGTGGGCAGCGAAACCCGCGTGAAAGTGGTGAAAAACAAAATTGCCGCGCCGTTCAAGCAGGCTGAGTTCCAAATCATGTACGGCGAAGGCATCAACAGCCGCGGCGAACTGGTCGACCTGGGCGTTAAGCACAAGATGATCGAGAAAGCCGGCGCCTGGTACAGCTACAACGGCGAGAAAATCGGTCAGGGCAAGGCGAACGCCTGTAACTTCCTGAAAGAAAACCCGGCCATCGCCGCCGAACTGGACAAGAAACTGCGTGACCTGCTGCTGCACAACACCGGCGAACTGGTTGCCGCCGCCGATGACGACTTCGGTGATGACGAGGCGGAAACCAGCGAGCAGTTCTAATCGCTGACGATCGTGCGCCGCCTTGGTGGGGCGCACGCATCCAGACTAATCAGGCTTGAATGATGAATGACTTGCTAAGCCGCGCCATGCGCCTGCTGTCGCAACGCGATCATAGTGAAGCTGAACTGCGCCGCAAGCTTGCGGCGCAGCCATTTATGGCGAAAGCCAGATTCGGCAGCAAAACGCCGAATGCACCGCACCCGGCGCCAATTGCCGAAGAGCCCATCGATCCCGCCGTTATCGAACAGGTGATCGCTTACTGCTACCAGCATAACTGGCTGGATGATTCACGTTTCGCCCGCAGCTATATCGGCAGCCGCAGCCGCAAAGGGTACGGCGCACAGCGCATCCGTTCTGAGTTAGCCCAAAAGGGCGTGGATAAAGAGCAAGTGCAGGCAGCGCTGGCGGATTGCGATATCGACTGGTGTGAACAGGCCAAACAGGTTGCGCAGCGGAAATTTGGCGATGCCTTGCCGACAGACTGGAAAGAGAAGGCGAAAGTGCAGCGTTATCTGCTCTACCGCGGCTTCTTCCAGGAAGAAATTCAGTCAATTTACCGTGATTTTGCGCAATGAGCGCACACGGGGTTTTACTTCCCTCTGAAGAAAATTTATCTTATCCCCACTTTTTGTTCGTGAGCTAGCGGATATCGTTAGGATGTCGCGCTTCTTGCTCACGTGTCGTTATTCTAGCCTTTCCGGGAAAATTATGAGCAAGAGCACCGCTGAGATCCGTCAAGCGTTTCTCGATTTCTTTCATAGTAAGGGTCATCAGGTTGTAGCAAGCAGCTCCCTGGTGCCTAACAATGATCCGACATTGCTGTTTACCAATGCCGGCATGAACCAATTTAAAGATGTTTTCCTGGGGCTGGATAAGCGCGCCTATTCCCGAGCCACTACCTCGCAGCGGTGCGTGCGGGCGGGCGGCAAGCATAACGATCTGGAGAACGTCGGGTATACCGCACGTCACCACACCTTTTTTGAAATGCTGGGCAACTTCAGCTTCGGCGACTACTTCAAGCATGACGCTATCAGCTACGCCTGGGAACTGCTGACCGGTGAGAACTGGTTCAACCTGCCAAAAGAAAAGCTGTGGGTCACCGTCTATGAAACCGATGACGAAGCCTTCGACATCTGGCAGAAACAGATCGGCGTGCCGGCTGAGCGCATTATCCGCATCGGCGATAACAAAGGCGGTGCCTTTGCTTCCGACAACTTCTGGCAGATGGGCGATACCGGCCCGTGCGGCCCGTGCACCGAGATCTTCTACGATCACGGCGACCACATCTGGGGCGGCCCTCCGGGCAGCGCGGAAGAAGACGGCGATCGCTACATCGAGATCTGGAACATCGTCTTCATGCAGTTTAACCGCCAGTCCGACGGTACCATGCTGCCGCTGCCGAAGCCTTCGGTAGACACCGGCATGGGCCTCGAGCGTATCGCCGCGGTGCTGCAGCATGTGAACTCCAACTATGAGATTGACCTGTTCCGCACGCTGATCGCCGCAGTGGCGAAAGTGACCGGCGCGACCGATCTGGACAACAAATCCCTGCGCGTTATTGCCGACCATATCCGTTCTTGCGCCTTCCTGGTGTCTGACGGCGTGATCCCGTCGAACGAAAACCGCGGCTATGTGCTGCGCCGCATCATTCGCCGCGCGATCCGTCACGGCAACATGCTGGGCGCGAAAGACACCTTCTTCTACAAGCTGGTGGCACCGCTGATTGAAGTGATGGGCCCGGCCGCAGACGAATTGAAGCGCCAGCAGTCGCTGGTGGAGCAAGTGCTGAAAACCGAAGAAGAGCAGTTCGCCCGCACGCTGGAGCGTGGTTTGGCGCTGCTGGACGAAGAGTTGGCCAAGCTGCAGGGCGATACCCTGGACGGCGAAACCGCCTTCCGGTTGTACGACACCTTTGGTTTCCCGGTGGATCTGACCGCCGATGTCTGCCGCGAGCGCGGCCTGAAGGTTGACGAAGCCGGCTTCGAACAGGCGATGGAAGCGCAGCGCCGCCGTGCGCGCGAATCCAGCGGCTTTGGCGCCGACTATAACAGCATGATCCGCGTGGACGGCAGCAGCCAGTTCAGCGGCTATGACCACGAAGAGCAGCAGGCGACGGTAATCGCGCTGTTCCGCGACGGCCAGCCGGTGGAGCAGGTCAACGCCGGTGAAGAAGCGGTAGTGGTGCTGGATGAGACGCCATTCTACGGCGAGTCCGGCGGCCAGGTGGGCGACAAAGGCGTGCTGAAAGCCGCCGGCGCCGACTTTGTGGTGAGCGACACCCAGAAATACGGCCAGGCTATCGGCCATCAGGGCAAGCTGTCGCAGGGTTCGCTGAAGGTGAAGGACCGCGTTGATGCGCAGATCGATACCGAGCGCCGCAACCGCATTCGCCTGAACCACTCGGCGACTCACCTGTTGCACGCCGCTCTGCGCCAGACGCTGGGCGAGCACGTGGCGCAGAAAGGCTCGCTGGTTAACGACAAATACCTGCGTTTCGACTTCTCGCATTTTGAAGCGATGAAGCCGGAACAAATCCGCGCGGTGGAAGACCTGGTGAACGAGCAGGTGCGTCGCAACCTGCCGGTACAAACCGAAGTGATGGCGCTGGACGATGCCAAAGAGAAGGGCGCGATGGCGCTGTTCGGTGAGAAGTACGACGACAACGTGCGCGTGCTGACGATGGGCGACTTCTCCACCGAACTTTGTGGCGGCACCCACGCCAGCCGCACCGGTGATATCGGCCTGTTCCGCATCCTGACCGAATCCGGCACGGCGGCGGGCATTCGCCGTATTGAAGCGGTGACCGGCGAAGGCGCCATCGCCACGTTGCACCAACAAAACGATCTGTTGCAGGATGTTGCTCACCTGGTGAAAGGCGACAGCAACAATCTGACCGATAAGGTGCGTGCGGTGCTCGATCGCACCCGCGCGTTGGAAAAAGAGCTGCAACAGCTGAAGGATCAACAGGCGGCGCAGGAAAGCGCGTCCTTGTCCAGCCAGGCTAAAGTGGTTAACGGCGTGAAGCTGTTGGTCAGCCAATTGGATAACGTTGAGGCTAAAATGCTGCGCACTATGGTGGATGATCTGAAAAATCAGCTGGGTTCAGCCATCATCGTGCTGGCCACTACCGCTGATGATAAGGTTAGCCTGATTGCCGGCGTGACCAAGGATCTGACTGACCGGGTGAAAGCCGGGGAGCTGATCGGCAACGTAGCGCAGCAGGTAGGCGGTAAGGGCGGTGGCCGCCCGGATATGGCGCAGGCGGGGGGAACCGATGTCAGTGCCCTGCCGGCGGCGTTAAACAGCGTAGAAGCCTGGGTGGCCTCGAAGCTGTGAATATAAATAAATAGCATGCGTAAACGCCATAACTCTTTGTCAGTTATGGCGTTTTTAAACTGTGCTAACACAATTTAGTTACAATTGCGGGAACAAAGTTTTTCAGGTCGGCTAAACTTATCATTATCTGAGGTGAGACCAAGTCTGCTTACACTTATTGTGGGTTACATGGCTTACGTTTTCACAACATATGATGGATAATGACGGGGAAACTGAGAGACCCGACTCTTTTAATCTTTCAAGGAGCAAAGAATGTTAATTCTGACTCGTCGAGTTGGTGAAACCCTCATGATTGGCGATGAGGTCACGGTCACAGTGCTAGGGGTAAAAGGCAACCAGGTGCGTATTGGTGTGAATGCCCCCAAAGAGGTGTCTGTGCACCGCGAAGAAATCTATCAGCGCATTCAGGCAGAGAAGTCTCAACAGACGACTTACTGATTTCGAAGCAGCGTCTCGTTGCTCAGCGAGACGCTACTGCGCTTTTTTGTGCCCATCCCGTCAGTTTCCCATTTTTCTCTTCGTTATTTTCCCCCGGTTTGTTTCTCGCTTTGTTGCGGTATCCCTGCGGTTGCCTGTTGATAAAACACCCTTTTTGCCGTGAAATCGCCCATGTTGGACGTGAATTGTGCAAACGCGCATGAGTTGGGAAAAATTGTTTGACTTACAAGTCGGAGAAAGTAATATGTGCGCCACGCAGTGCCGATGAGCTTCTCCAAAGCAAGTTAGGCACAATTCGCAAGAAGCGTATGGTGAGGTGGCCGAGAGGCTGAAGGCGCTCCCCTGCTAAGGGAGTATGCGGTCAAAAGCTGCATCCGGGGTTCGAATCCCCGCCTCACCGCCATTTGCATCCATAGCTCAGCTGGATAGAGTACTCGGCTACGAACCGAGCGGTCGGAGGTTCGAATCCTCCTGGATGCACCATATTTTGCAGTATGGTGGGGTAGTAACAACGTACCATACGGTATCAAAAAAGAATTCCTGTGCATCCATAGCTCAGCTGGATAGAGTACTCGGCTACGAACCGAGCGGTCGGAGGTTCGAATCCTCCTGGATGCACCATTCTTTCAAGTGATGTTTCACGGAACGAAATCATTCGCTGTAACAAATAGACTGCATCCATAGCTCAGCTGGATAGAGTACTCGGCTACGAACCGAGCGGTCGGAGGTTCGAATCCTCCTGGATGCACCATCTAAGAAAAACCCGCTCCGGCGGGTTTTTCGCTTTTCCGACCGCGAGGAGAGCGGTTGGAGGTTTGAGCCGAGCGTAGCGAGACAACGTTGCTTCAGCAACGGCCCGCAGGGAGAGGCGCAGCCGAATCATCCTCCTGGATGCACCATCTAAGAAAAACCCGCTCCGGCGGGTTTTTCGCTTTTCCGACCGCGAGGAGAGCGGTTGGAGGTTCGAGCCGAGCATAGCGAGACAACGTTGCTTCAGCAACGGCCCGCAGGGAGAGGCGCAGCCGAATCATCCTCCTGGATGCACCATCTAAGAAAAACCCGCTTCGGCGGGTTTTTCGCTTTCCGGTTTCCCCGTGCGATATCAGCCTCTTTCTCCCGTCATCTCCAGAGCACATTCCGCCATTACGCAGTCAGCGACAACCTACCGGCTTTACGCTAAAGTAGTTTTCTTTCCTCAACGATCATGGAGTAACGATGTACGACCGCTATCAGGGTCTTATTTTCGACATGGACGGCACTATTCTTGACACCGAGCCTACGCACCGCAAAGCGTGGCGTGAGGTGCTGTCCCGTTACGGTATGACGTTTGATGAGGCGGCCATGGTGGCGCTCAGCGGTTCCCCAACCTGGCGCATCGCTCAGGCGATCATCGCCAGCCATCAGGCCGATCTCGATCCCCATCATTTGGCCGCAGAAAAAACCCGTGCGGTGGAGGCGATGCTGCTGGACAGCGTGCGCCCACTGCCACTGATTGAGGTCGTCAAGGCTTATCACGGCCGCCGGCCAATGGCGGTAGGCACCGGCAGCGAACACCGCATGGCGGAAACCCTGCTGCGCCACCTGGGGCTGCTTAACTGCTTCGACGTCATCGTCGGCGCCGATGACGTACAGCGCCATAAGCCGGAACCGGACACCTTTCTGCGCTGTGCCGAACTGATAGGCGTGCCGCCGGAGAAATGCGTGGTGTTTGAAGACGCGGACTTCGGTATTCAGGCGGCGAAAAGCGCCAATATGGCCGTGGTAGACGTCCGTACGCTGTGAGTAGTACGCTAGCCGTACTGTCGTTGTTCGGCAGCAGTTTCCTTAGTGCGACGCTGCTGCCGGGAAATTCAGAGGTTGTTTTGGTCGCCTTGCTGGCCAACGGCCGCGGTTCACCGGAGTTGCTGGTGCTGGCCGCGACCTTGGGCAATACCCTCGGCGGGTTGACCAATGTCATTATCGGGCGCCTGTTACCGGCGTTGAAACCTCAACGGGGGCTGGAAACGGCGCTCGGGTGGTTGCAACGCTTTGGCCCGGCTGCGCTGTTGCTCAGTTGGGTGCCGGTAGTGGGCGATTTGTTGTGCGTGTTGGCAGGTTGGCTGCGCATGCCCTGGGGCTCTGTCGCGCTGTTTCTGTGTATCGGAAAGGCGTTGCGTTACATTATCTTGGCTATGGTAACGGTACAGGGAATCGCCTGGTGGCATTAACCAAGTGAATATAAGTCAATATTCTCTTGGGAGCGGATTCAGTATGCTTACGAGTTATCGTTTTTAGAGCGGGAGGTCAATTTGATCCCGGACGTATCACAGGCGCTTTCTTGGTTGGAAGCCCATCCCCAGGCATTAAAAGGCATCCGTCGCGGCATCGAGCGTGAAACGCTGCGAGTCACTCCCGACGGTACGCTGGCGACGACCGGACATCCGGAAAAGTTGGGGGCGGCATTAACGCACCACTGGATCACCACAGACTTTGCCGAGGCGCTGTTAGAGTTTATTACGCCGGTTGATGACAATCTCGACCATCTGCTGACTTTCCTGCGCGATATCCACCGCTATGTGGCGCGTAACCTGGGCGAGGAACGCATGTGGCCGCTCAGCATGCCGTGCTTTATCGAGGCCGAGCAGGATATTGAGCTGGCCCAGTTCGGTTCGTCGAACATCGGGCGTATGAAGACGTTGTACCGCGAGGGCTTGAAGAACCGCTACGGCGCGCTGATGCAGACCATCTCCGGCGTGCATTACAACTTCTCGCTGCCGCTGGAGTTTTGGCAGGCGTGGGCAGGCGTGGAGGACGCCGAGAGCGGCAAAGAGCAGATCTCTGCGGGCTATTTCCGCCTGATCCGCAACTACTATCGGTTTGGCTGGGTGATTCCGTATCTGTTCGGCGCTTCGCCGGCGATCTGTTCTTCGTTCCTGAAAGGGCGCGAGACCAATCTGCCGTTCGAACGTACCGAGCAGGGCATGTGTTACCTGCCGTACGCCACCTCGCTGCGCCTGAGCGATCTCGGCTACACCAACAAATCGCAGAGCAATCTGGGCATTACCTTTAACGATTTGCACACCTATGTGGCGGGACTGAAGCGGGCGATAGTGACGCCATCCGAAGAGTTCGCCCAGCTGGGCGTGAAGGACGGCGATCGTTACCTGCAGTTGAACAGCAACGTGCTGCAGATTGAGAATGAGCTGTATGCGCCGATCCGGCCGAAGCGCGTGACCAAAAGCGGCGAGACGCCGTCAGATGCGCTGCTGCGCGGCGGCATCGAATATATCGAAGTCCGTTCGCTGGACATCAACCCGTTCTCGCCTATCGGCGTGGATGCGGTGCAGGCGCGCTTCCTGGACCTGTTCCTGGTGTGGTGCGTACTGGCGGATGCGCCGGAGATGAACAGCGAAGAGTTGCTGTGCACGCGTCAAAACTGGAACCGGGTGATCCTGGAAGGGCGCAAACCGGGCCAGACCATCGGCATCGGCTGCGACGACAGCCGCGAACCGCTGGATAAAGTGGGCAAGGCGCTGTTCGACGATCTGCGCCGCGTGGCGGAAGTGCTGGATGGCGAAGCCGGCGATCGGCAGTACCAGCAGGTTTGCGACGAACTGGTCGCGGCGTTTGACGATCCCGATCTGACCTTCTCGGCGCGTATTCTGAAAGCGATGAAGGAAGAGGGCACTGGCCGCGTCGGGCTGGAGCTGGCGGAGCAATACCGCAAAATGCTGATCGAAGAGCCGCTGGAAATCCTGAACGAAGCCGAGCTGGCCAAAGAGCAGGAAGCCTCATGGCAACGTCAGCGCGACATAGAAGCCGGCGATACGCTAAGCTTTGAAGAGTTCCTGAAGCAGAACGGCGGGAGCTGAAAAAGAAAAAGGCCACATCAATGTGGCCAAATATGCATCTCTGATGACAGGGATGATGATAACAAATGCGCGTCTTTCACATACTCAGACTCGCTGGGTTGGAAAAGGTTTCCTGGTTAGATAAAAAAGTTTCGAAATAAATACTCTTTTACGAGGAGGTAACGAAATGCCACTGCTGGATAGCTTTACCGTAGACCATACCCGCATGGCAGCCCCGGCTGTCCGCGTCGCGAAAACCATGAAAACTCCTCATGGCGATACCATCACCGTGTTCGATCTGCGCTTCTGTCGCCCGAACCTGGAAGTGATGCCTGAGCGCGGCATTCATACGCTGGAACACCTGTTTGCCGGCTTTATGCGTGACCATCTGAACGGGCAGGGCGTTGAGATTATCGATATCTCCCCGATGGGCTGCCGCACCGGCTTCTACATGAGCCTGATCGGCGTGCCGGAAGAGCAACGCGTTGCCGCTGCCTGGAAAGCGGCGATGGCCGACGTGCTGAAGGTGACCGACCAACGTAAAATTCCCGAGCTGAACGAGTTCCAGTGCGGCACTTACCATATGCACTCGCTGGAAGAGGCGCAGGAAATCGCCAAGCACATCCTCGACCACGACGTGGTGGTGAACCACAACGAAGAGCTGGCGCTGCCTAAAGAGAAACTGCAGGAACTGCACATCTAGCCTGCCGCCGGAAAGCAGCGATAAAAAAAGACGCGATATTCGCGTCTTTTTTCTTTTTGGCTGCCGGTCAGTGGTTTTCTACGCTGGACTGCAGCGGTTTGATTGGCGTTACACGCACCTGCTTGATCATGTTTTCCTGCACGTCGAGGATTTCCACTTCGTAATGGCCGACGCGCACCCGGGTGCCGATCTCCGGGATCTCTTCCAACTCTTCCAGCAGCATGCCGTTGATGGTGCGGGCCTCTATAGCCGGCAGATTCCAGTTGAACGCTTTGTTAAGCTCACGCACGTTGGCGGTGCCGTCGATCAATACCGAACCGTCGCTCTGCGGGTTAACCTCTTCCGCCAGCGTTGGCGACATCGAGGTGGTGAAGTCGCCGACGATCTCCTCAAGGATATCTTCCACCGTCACCAGCCCCTGAATATCGCCGTATTCGTCGACCACGATACCGACCTTCTCTTTGTTGCGCTGGAATTTCACCAGCTGCACGTTGAGCGGCGTGCCTTCGGGCACAAAGTAAATTTCATCGGCGGCGCGCAGCAGGTTCTCTTTGTTGAACTCTTTTTTCTCGGTCATCAGGCGATAGGCTTCACGCACCCGCAGCATGCCGATAGCGTCGTCCAGCGAGCTGCGGTACAGCACGATGCGGCCGTGCGGCGAATGGGTGAGCTGGCGCATGATCGACTTCCAGTCGTCGTTGACGTCGATGCCGACGATTTCATTGCGCGGCACCATGATGTCGTCGACCGTCACTTTTTCCAGATCCAACACCGAGATCAGCATGTCCTGATTGCGGCGCGAAATTTGCGACTGGGACTCTTTCACGATGGTGCGCAGCTCGTCCTTGCTGACGGCGTCGCTGATGCGCACGTTGGTGCGGATGCCAAACAGCCGCAGCACCAGGCTGGTGATGCCGTTCAGCAACCAGACCAGCGGGAACATCACCTTTTGCAGCGGCGCCAGCAGCATGCTGCTGGGGAAGGCGATGCGCTCCGGGTAGAGCGCGGCGAAGGTTTTGGGCAGCACCTCGGCGAACAACAGCACGGCGAAGGTCAGCACGCCGGTGGCGATCGCCACCCCGAGGTCGCCATACAGCCGCATGCCGACGATGGTCGCCAACGCCGAGGCGAGAATGTTCACCAGGTTGTTGCCGATCAGCACCAGGCCTATCAGGCGATCGGGCTTTTGCAGCAGCTTTTCCACCCGGCGGGCAGAGCGGTTGCCCTGCTTGGACAGGTGGCGCAGGCGATAACGGTTGAGCGTCATCATGCCGGTTTCGGAGGCCGAGAAGTAAGCTGAGACCACAATCATGATCACCAGAATAATGATCAGGGTCCCTGTCGATACGTGCTCCAACGCGGTATTCCTTATGTAGGGGAAAGGGGCTTAGCGCACCATAACCTGCTGAATCAGACGGCTGCCGAAATAGGCGAGCGTCAGCAGGAAGGCGCCGGCAAAGCTGAACCAGACGACGCGGCGGCCGCGCCAACCTTCATGATAATGGCCCCACAACAGCACGATGTACACGAACCACGCCATGATGGACAGCACGGCTTTGTGCACGTTCTCTTTGCTGAACAGGTTATCCATATAAAGCAGGCCGGTGCACAGGGTGAGCGTCAGCAGCACCACGCCTATCTGGGTGATGTGAAACATTTTGCGCTCGATGCTCATCAGCGGCGGCATATCGGCGCTGAAGGTAAGCTTCTTGTTCTTCAACAGATAATCGAGCCAGGCCAGCTGCAGCGCATACAGCGCGGCGATAATCAGCGTGGCGTAGGAGAACAGCGCCAGGCCGATATGCACCATCAGCTCCGGGCTGGCTTCCAGGTGAGTGATAAATTCGCCGGGCATAAAGCTGGCGAACGCCAGGTTGATCATCGCGAAGCTGTAGACGATCGGCAGCAGGAACCAGCCGCGATCGCGCGAGGCGACGAAGGTCATCACCGAGCAAATGATCAGGCTGACGATCGAACCGATATTCAGCAGGCTGAGGTTTTGCCCGGCGCTGACGTCAAAAATGCGCTGCTGCAGCGCGATGGCGTGGCAAATCAGCGCCACCACCGCCGAGACGAGAGCAAGCCGACGGTATGCGCTGTTCTTCCGCAACAAGCTGGGAATAATCAGTCCAAGGCTGAGCAGGTAGGCCATCAAAGCCACAATGGAGAAAACTGGCATAGCGTTTAATTTTGCTTCGGCGTGGTTAATTGGATTGTCAGTATAACGTTGCGCGCGTTCCACTCCAACCGATCTCCAACGCTGAGGCAGAGATCCTGTCCACTTCGTGTTATCATCGCCGCAATTGTGTCGCCAGTGCGGCCTGTCATTACACGTTGAGCATGAGACGATGTTTGAAAATTTAACCGATCGATTGTCGCGCACTCTGCGCAATATCAGCGGCCGTGGGCGGCTGACCGAAGAAAATATCAAGGAAACCCTGCGTGAAGTGCGCATGGCGCTGCTGGAAGCGGACGTTGCGCTGCCGGTGGTTCGCGACTTCATCAACCGCGTCAAAGAAAGCGCGGTTGGCCATGAAGTCAACAAGAGCCTGACGCCGGGGCAGGAATTCGTCAAGATCGTCAAGAGCGAGCTGATTGCCGCGATGGGCGAAGTGAACACCGAGCTCAATCTGGCGGCGCAGCCGCCGGCGGTGGTGCTGATGGCGGGCCTGCAGGGCGCCGGTAAAACTACCAGCGTCGCCAAGCTCGGCAAGTTCCTGAAAGAAAAACAGAAGAAAAAAGTGCTGGTGGTGTCTGCGGACGTTTACCGCCCGGCGGCGATTAGGCAGCTGGAAACGCTGGCGGAAGGCGTTGGCATCGATTTCTTCCCGTCTGACGTCAAAGAAAAGCCGATCGACATCGTCAACCGCGCGCTGCAGCAGGCCAAGCTGAAGTTCTACGACGTGCTGATCGTCGATACCGCCGGCCGTTTGCACGTCGACGAAGCGATGATGGACGAGATCAAGCAGGTGCACGCGGCGATCAAGCCGGTGGAAACCCTGTTTGTGGTCGACGCCATGACCGGCCAGGACGCCGCCAATACCGCGAAGGCCTTTAACGAAGCGCTGCCGCTGACCGGCGTGGTGCTGACCAAGGTCGACGGCGACGCGCGCGGCGGCGCCGCGCTGTCTATTCGCCACATCACCGGCAAACCGATCAAGTTCCTCGGCGTGGGCGAAAAGACCGACGCGCTGGAGCCTTTCCATCCGGATCGCGTGGCGTCGCGCATTCTGGGCATGGGCGACGTGCTGTCGCTGATTGAAGATATCGAAAGCAAGGTTGACCGCGAACAGGCGGAAAAGCTGGCCAACAAGCTGAAAAAGGGCGACGGTTTCGATCTGACCGACTTCCTGGAGCAGTTGAAGCAGATGCGCAACATGGGCGGCATGGCGAGCATGCTGAGCAAGCTGCCTGGCGCCGGTCAGTTGCCGGATAACGTGAAATCGCAGATGGACGACAAGGTTCTGGTGCGCATGGAAGCCATCATCAATTCGATGACGCTGAAAGAGCGCGCCAAGCCGGAAATCATCAAGGGATCGCGCAAGCGCCGCATCGCGATGGGTTCCGGTATGCAGGTGCAGGACGTCAACCGCTTGCTGAAGCAGTTTGATGAAATGCAGCGCATGATGAAAAAGATGAAAAAAGGCGGGATGGCGAAGATGATGCGCGGCATGAAAGGTATGATGCCGCCGGGCTTCCCGGGCCGCTGACCGGCGCCGGCCCCGAGGGGGCTAACGCCTTAAAGCATTCGCCGTTCGCGGCGAAAACTGCCCGAAATTTGACTGGCTGCAAAAGTTGTCCATCGCGATCTACTCTTTAGATTGCTTTTTGCGCCAAAATGAGTAAAATTTTCGGGCTTTTTATATTGCAACCGGGCCCCGTCCCTCAATGGGGCCCGGCTGTTTTATTAACTAAAGAGGATGTTATGGTAACAATTCGTTTGGCACGTGGCGGCGCTAAAAAGCGTCCGTTCTATCAAGTAGTAGTGACCGACAGCCGCAACGCTCGTGATGGTCGTTTCATCGAGCGCGTAGGCTTCTTCAACCCGATCGCTTCTGGTCAGGCTGAAGCACTGCGTCTGGACCTGGACCGCATCGCACACTGGGTCGGTCTGGGTGCAACCGTTTCTGATCGCGTTCACGCGCTGATCAAAGACGCTAAGAAAGCAGCTTAATCTGTCGCGGTGGTGGCAATGAGCAAGCAACTCAAACCGGTAGCACCTAAGCAGCCGATTGTACTCGGTAAAATGGGGTCTACTTACGGCATTCGTGGTTGGCTCAGAGTGTTTTCATCCACCGAGAACGCCGAAAGCATTTTTGACTATCAGCCCTGGTTTATCCAGCAGGCGGGTCAGTGGCAGCTTGTCGAGTTGGAAGACTGGAAGCGCCACAGTCAGGATCTGATCATCAAGGTCAAAGGCATTGACGATCGGGACGCGGCGAATCTGCTGACTAATCGCGAGATTATGGTGGATTCTGAGCAACTTCCTCCGCTGGAGGGTGATGATTACTACTGGAAAGACCTGATGGGCTGCCAGGTAGTCACCACCGCCGGTTACGAACTGGGTAAAGTCGTCGATATGATGGAAACCGGTTCGAACGATGTGATGGTTGTGAAAGCGAACCTGAAAGATGCGTTCGGCATGAAGGAGCGGTTGATTCCGTTTCTTCATGGGCAGGTTATCAAGAAAGTCGATCTCGCTGCTCGAATCATCGAAGCAGATTGGGATCCTGGTTTTTGATCTCCGGATCAGACGGTCGAAGCAAGTGGAATAACAGTATGGGGATTGGCTTGTGTTCATTGGTATTGTAAGCCTGTTTCCTGAGATGTTCCGCGCAATCACCGATTACGGAGTGACGGGCCGGGCAGTAAAAAATGGCCTGCTGAGCGTGCAGTGTTGGAGTCCGCGTGACTTCACCTACGACCGGCATCGTACCGTGGACGATCGCCCATACGGCGGCGGCCCGGGAATGCTGATGATGGTGCAACCCTTGCGGGAAGCCATTCATGCAGCGAAAGCAGCGGCAGGCGAGGGAGCAAAGGTGATTTATCTGTCGCCTCAGGGGCGCAAGCTGGATCAAACCGGCGTGTGCGAACTGGCGGCCAATCAGAAGATGATTCTGGTGTGCGGTCGTTACGAAGGGATAGACGAGCGCGTGATCCAAACCGAAATTGACGAAGAATGGTCAATCGGCGATTACGTTCTCAGCGGCGGGGAACTGCCGGCAATGACTCTGATTGATTCAGTCGCCCGATTCATACCGGGTGTGCTGGGCCATCAGGCCTCAGCGGAAGAAGACTCTTTCGCCGACGGATTGCTGGACTGCCCGCACTATACCCGCCCCGAGGTGTTGGAAGGGATGGAGGTTCCGCCGGTTCTGCTGTCGGGCAACCATGCCGAGATACGTCGCTGGCGCTTAAAGCAGTCGCTGGGCCGTACCTGGCTTAGAAGACCTGAACTTCTAGAAAGCCTAGCTCTGACTGACGAGCAAGCGGTGTTGCTGGCTGAGTTCCAACGGGAACATCAGGCCAGGCAACAGGACTATGAAGGGAACGTCTGACATCAGACGAGACCGATATAATCAGTTTACCTAGGGTAAGAGACATATTATGAGCAACATTATTAAGCAACTCGAACAAGAGCAGATGAAGCAAGACGTACCTGCATTCCGTCCAGGTGATTCTCTGGAAGTTAAGGTATGGGTCGTTGAAGGCAGCAAAAAACGTCTGCAGGCATTCGAGGGCGTGGTTATCGCTATCCGTAACCGCGGTCTGCACTCTGCATTCACTGTTCGTAAGATTTCCAACGGCGAAGGTGTTGAGCGCGTATTCCAGACTCACTCCCCAGTAATCGACAGCATTACTGTTAAACGTCGTGGTGCCGTTCGTAAAGCCAAACTGTACTACCTGCGTGAGCGTACTGGTAAGGCTGCTCGTATCAAAGAGCGCCTGAACCGCGTAGGCTAACGCTGCATCCAAAAGTTAATAGCTATGAAGGGGTTGGCACTGTGCCAACCCCTTTTTTATGCCTCGAGGCCGGTCTGCCTGCTGCCTGCGGGCGTAAAAAAGCCCGCTTGCGCAGGCTATTTTTGTTCACAACGCCGCGGTGCGCTGCTTGGCTTTCTCCGGGTGCGGCTGTGCCGGAATGATGTCCCCCGGTTTGACAATCACCCGCGCGACGGACTCGTGCGTGGCGAAAGTGCAGCTGCAGTTAATGTTCTGGCATTGATGGTAACGTTCCTTGGTCGACTCGCTCAGGTAACGGCTGGAGCGAGTGTGGGCCACGTTGCCGCAGAGTGGACAGTGCATCATAAAAACCCCCTTGAACAAAAGTTAAGTGAAAGTTGGCTTGGCATGGGCCTACGATAAAGTGAGTCTGCCTCGTCTTCATCGTGCCGATCCGATGCCTTTAAGACACAGTGCGCGTTCCGTTTCCCGTCGTCGCTCCAGTCCCTTGTTGGTCTTACCCTTGATATAAATCCAGCGCGGCAATTGATCGCATGCCTGCCGCCATTGGCGTTGCTGAAGAAAGTAGGCCAGCGTAGAGCCGCAGGCAGCCTTGACGCCCACGTTGAAGGCAAAGGCGATCGCCGTATCATAAATCTCCTGCGGGAGCTCCGGCGGCAGACAGGCCGCCATACCCTGCTCGGTGCGGCGAATGTCGCTGACTAAGTCTGCTGCAACTCTCGCTTCGCTGACTATTTCGCCAGGCACTACGCCGGCGGTATGCCCAATGCCCTGTGTCCAGACACCGGCGCTGCATTGGTAGGGGGAAAGCCGACACCCTTCCAGATCGGCGATCAGCCGGAGGCCTGATTCAGAAGTTTTAAGCTCGTCAAATTGCGGCAGCAGCATGGCGATCGCCAGAACGGCGGCGACGCTGCAGCGTTTAACGATTGCATTCATCGTAAATTCTCCTCCTGGATGCCGCATCGCGCTCTATGGACTTCAATACCTGCAGGCTTTTTCGCCGGTAGTACCAATTCACCAGGAAGGTGCCAATACCCACCGCCGCCCCAACCAGAAAAGCGATGTCCTGGGGGGAAAGCTTGCCAAGCCAGGCAAGAAACAGCGCCATGGCATAAGTAATGAATGAGGTGACTTTTTCCATGGCTCACGCTCTCTCTTGTTCGTCTTGCGTCCCGGTTGGCGGAACGCCGTTGGCAAGAAACGGAGATGCAGGCTCTGTGATATAGAAATCTTTCATGCTCCACTCTCATGCAATAATTACTGTATATGCATACAGTATTAAGCTATTTGCTAAAGTCGTCAATAGCGCGATGAATATTTTTAGCAAAATGTATAAAACGTGAGCGGCAGGCATAAAAAAAGCCCATCAGTGATGGGCTTAGGAGTAAGAAGGGGGAGTTACAGGCCGTAGACCAGCGTCACCGAGGTCGTGGTATCGGTGCTTTTAGGCGCCGATGCCGGCGGTTCGCTGTTGTAGGTTACGGTGTAAGCCACGCGCAGCGAGAACTTTTCGTTGATTGCTACGTTCAGGGCCGTTTCCGAGTTCAGCGTGACGTCTTCGTTCGCCAGCGCAGAAACGCCCTGGGTGAATTTCGTGTTGTCGGTCAGCTGATACGCATAGTTGGCTGCACCGTAGGCCAGCGCTTTGGTGGCGCGGCCGCCGCCGTGGTATTCATCGTGACGAACCCCCGGGCCAAATTCCACCCGCAGGTCGCTGAGCGGCCCGTTCAGGATTTGGCGACCGTAACCGCCGGTCAGCGTGGAGCGGGAGTCGTAGCCGTTGAAACGATCGCTCAGCCAGCTGGCCTGGCCGAACAGGTAGTTGCGGTCGGTCAGGTTGTAGCGGGTGCGGCCGCCGGCCTGGTATTTTTCGGATGAGCGCACGTTGGAGGAAGTGGTGTTGTTGGCCGCCCCCCATAGGCTGTACGCCGCGTCGCTATTGAACCAGGTCATGTTGGTGTTGGCCAGCAGGGTAGAGCTCTGCGAGTTGCCGGACTGGGCGTTGTAACCCGCTTGAACGTTGCCTTCAAACGGCTTTTTGGCGGTGGCCGGATCGTCCATCGCGGTGAAAAGCGTATTGTCGGCCAAGGCTGAAGCACTGGTGAAGGTCGTCAAGCAGCAAATATACAGTGGAATGGCGCGGCGGGCGCGTAAAGAGAGCATTTTGGATCCAGTTGTTAAGAGTGATTATTGGTGATAACGATCACATTATATCGGTTCGCCAGTGCGACAAAAATAGCCTCGATTAGCTTAAGTTTTTAATTTCACCACTGCACTTATACATTTTTCTTCTACTTAATTAACCGCTTCCGGCGGCATATCATGCTGAGTACCCCTAGATTTTTATGGGGGATTCTGGCCGAGTGTCGCCTGCCGGCAACAGATCAATTTGCGCCTGTTCGCTCGCCGGGGTGACATCTTCGGTTGCCTGTAAAATTGACTGTAAATTAATATTTACGATATCGGCTGATTTTTCGAAACCGAAAAACCCAGGAATGGTAAGATTTCAATCGGCATGATTGAGGTAAAATATACATTATTATCAATTAGTTGATTTTTAATTTATGCCAATTCATGGTATGGATTCAGTCTGGGCTACCGGGTGGTAATATTTTATTTACGCATTTCGGATTGAAATCTTTACATCGCATGGTAAGGTGGTGCTCTGAAACGCTCAATGTTCCATTTCAACGCATAACGGCAAACGACAGGAATAGCATCATGCAAAAAGACGCGCTCAATAACGTACATATCAGTGCAGAACAGGTTTTGATCACCCCGGAAGAGCTGAAAAACCAGTTCCCGCTCAGCGCCGACGATGAAAATGAAATCGCCACCGCGCGCAAAACCATTGCTGATATTCTGCAGGGGCGCGATCACCGCCTGCTGGTGGTGTGCGGGCCTTGCTCCATCCACGATCCGGATGCGGCGCTGGATTACGCCCGTCATTTGAAAACCCTGGCGGCTGAATTGAGCGATCAGCTGTATATCGTTATGCGCGTTTATTTTGAGAAACCCAGAACCACTGTCGGCTGGAAAGGTTTGATCAACGATCCGTACATGGACGGTTCGTTTGACGTTGAAGCAGGTTTGCACATTGCGCGCCGCCTGCTGTTGGACCTGGTGGGCATGGGGCTGCCGCTGGCGACCGAAGCTCTGGATCCGAACAGCCCGCAATACCTCGGGGATCTGTTCAGCTGGTCGGCGATCGGCGCACGCACCACCGAGTCGCAGACGCACCGCGAGATGGCCTCGGGCTTGTCGATGCCGGTCGGTTTCAAAAACGGCACCGACGGCAGCCTGGGCACCGCTATCAATGCCATGCGCGCCGCCGCTATGCCGCACCGCTTTGTCGGCATTAACCAGGCGGGGCAGGTCTGCCTGCTGCAAACCCAAGGCAACCCGGATGGCCATGTGATCTTGCGCGGCGGCAAGACGCCGAACTACAGCGCGGAAGATGTCGCCGCCTGCGAAAAACAGATGCTGGACGCGGGACTCCACCCCTCCTTGATGATAGATTGCAGCCATGGCAACTCGAATAAAGATTATCGCCGTCAGCCGGCGGTTGCCGAGTCCGTGGTTGAGCAGATCAAAGCGGGCAACCGTTCTATCACCGGCATCATGCTGGAAAGCCATCTGCACGAAGGCAATCAGTCTTCCGAGCAGCCGCGTGCGGATATGCGTTACGGCGTCTCCGTCACCGACGCCTGCATCAACTGGGAGAGCACGGAAACCCTGCTGCGCCATATGCACCAGGAACTTGGCGCTGTGCTGACGGCCCGCACTGGAGAGTAGTGAGTTATGGTGGCTGAACTGACCGCGTTGCGCGATCAAATCGACGAGGTAGACAAAGCGCTGCTGGATCTGCTGGCGAAACGCCTGCATCTGGTGGCGGAGGTCGGTGAGGTGAAAAGCCGGCACGGGCTGCCGGTTTATGTGCCTGAGCGTGAGGCGGCGATGCTGGCCTCGCGCCGTAAAGAGGCGGAAAACCTCGGCGTGCCGCCGGACCTGATCGAAGACGTGCTGCGCCGCGTAATGCGCGAATCTTACGTCAGTGAGAATGATAAAGGCTTTAAAACCCTGTGCCCTGGGCTGCGGCCGATCGTTATTATCGGCGGCAACGGGCAAATGGGGCGGTTGTTCAATCGCCTGTTGACGCTCTCCGGCTACCGGGTCAAGGTGTTGGATCAGGAAGACTGGCCGCAGGCGGAGCAGCTGCTGGCGGATGCCGGCATGGTGATTGTCAGCGTGCCTATCCATGTGACCGAGCAGGTGATTAGCCGCCTGCCGCCGTTGCCGGACGACTGTATTTTGGTGGATTTGGCCTCGGTAAAGAACCGCCCGCTGAACGCGATGCTGGCGGCGCACGGCGGCCCGGTGCTCGGTTTGCACCCGATGTTCGGCCCGGACGTAGGCAGCGTAGCCAAGCAGGTAGTGGTCTATTGCGATGGGCGGCAACCGGAGGCTTACCAGTGGTTGCTGGAGCAGTTGCAGGTATGGGGCGCTCGTTTGCACCGCATCAGCGCGGTGGAGCACGACCAGAATATGGCTTTTATTCAGGCGCTGCGCCATTTCGCGACCTTTGCCTACGGCCTGCATCTGGCGGAGGAGAACGTTCAGCTGGAACAGCTGCTGGCGCTGTCTTCCCCCATCTACCGGCTGGAGCTGGCGATGGTCGGCCGGCTGTTCGCGCAGGATCCGCAGCTGTACGCCGATATCATCATGTCTTCGGAAGAGAACATCGCGCTGATCAAACGCTACTATCAGCGTTTCGGCGAAGCGATAAAGCTGCTGGAGCACGGCGACAAACAGGCGTTCATCGAGAGCTTCCAGAAAGTGGAGCACTGGTTCGGCGATTACGCCCAGCGCTTCCTGGTGGAGAGCCGCACGCTGTTGCGGCAGGCCAACGACAGTCGGCAATGAGACACGGGGTTCGGCAATGCCGAACCCTTTTTCATGGCTTCAGGATGGATTGACCGGCACTACGGTGTCGCTTGGGTAACAGCCCAGCACCTTCAACGAGCGGGTAATGTTCGCCAGATCCCGCAGCGCTTTTTGCATCGCTTCGGAGCGCAGGTTAGCCTGCACGTCAATATAAAACATCTCTTCCCACGGGTTACCGTTGATTGGCCGCGATTCCAGCTTGGTCATGATGATGCCGTTGTCGCGCAGTACCAGCAGCGCTTCAACCAGAGCGCCCGACTGCTGGCCGGTGGCCATGATCAGCGTGGTTTTGGCCGGCACCTGTTCGGAAACCTCAATCGCTTTGCGCGCCAGCACGATAAAGCGGGTGATGTTCTGCTGCTGGTTGGCCAGGTTGTGTTCCAACACCTGCAGGCCATACAGCGCGCCGCCGGCTTCGCTGCCCAATGCCGCCGCTTTCGGCGAGTTCAGCTTGGCGACTTTTTCCATCGCTGCGGCGGTGCTTTCGGTGTATTCGATTTTCCAGTGCGGGTAGCGGTTGATGAACTGGCTGCACTGCTGGAACGGTTGCGGGTGGCTGTAGACTATCTCTATCTGGCTCAGATCGCTGTCGCCGGCCACCAATACGCAGTGGTTGATCGGGTTGGTCAGCTCGCCGACGATCGACAAGCTGGTGTGCTGCAGCAGATCGTAGACGTCGTTAATCGAGCCGGAACTGGTGTTTTCGATCGGCAAAATGGCGTAATCCGCCTGGCCGGTTTCCACCTGGGCGAAGATATCCTGAAACTTCTGGCAGCCACACTCGATCAGTTGATCGAAGTGGCGGGCGGCGTATTGGCGCGCCGCCAGGTGCGAGTAGGAACCTTTTGGCCCCAGGAAGGCAATGCGGGCGGAATGCTGGCTGATCGGGTTGAGTTGGTGTTGCAGCAGCGCCTGCTGGGTCAGCACCGAATCTTCGATAATCAACTGGAACAGGCGGGTGATGTAGAAACCGTCGAGGTCATAAGGCTTGGCTGCGGCGATCAGCGCATCGAGCAGGTCGCGTTCGCGCTCTTTATCGCGGATCGGCCGGTGAGAATGCAGCTTGGTTTTACCTACTTCCACCGCCAGCTCACGGCGTTCCGCCAGCAGAGCCAGCAGCTTCAGGTCCAGAGCGCTGATGCGTTCGCGCAGCACCAGTAACGGGTTGTCAGTCATAATCAGCTTCCGCCTTCTGTTTTTATACGTTGTAAAATAGCCATAAAAAAAGCCCCCTGTTTCCAGGAGGCTTTGCTGTTCGTCTTCGCATTCTTTATCACACGACGAAACGCCTCCCAATCAGGGGAAGGTAAAAAAGAATGCGAAGAAGAACGGGGTGCGCGTCATGTCTCATCCAACGTCGGTGCGAAGAGGTTTTAAAGTAACCGCTGGCTTTTACCCCGTCAACAAAAAACCAGACAAAAAACGCGCCCTCGGGCGCGTTTGATGCGAAACAGCCGTTAAACGGTTATTCCTCTTCCGGCGACACTTCCGGAACGATGTCTTTCACGCTGGCGGCAGCGCGGCGCGCTTCACCCTTGTGTTGCACCTTGTTCAACTGACGCTCCAGCTTGGCGATCAGATCGTTAACGGCGGTATACATGTCATCATGTTTGGCGCTGGCGACCAGCGGGCCGTTAGGTGTGGTGATGGTGGCGTCGGCCACAAACCCTTTAGGTTCTTTGGACAAAACGATATGCGGGTTAATTAGCTGGGCCTGCCATTTTTCCAGTTTGGTGAGACGGTCTTCGACGTGGCTGCGGATTGCGGGAGTGATATCCATTTGTTTGCTGGTAATGTTCAATGTCATATAACTTACCTCTCTGTCTTTCCGTCTTGGTGAACCCAGCATACCCCGCTTTTTGCTTAAATGCGTGATGAAAATCACGTTTTTTTGTCACTTTTTGCAAAGTTAGTTCAATCTGTGATTCAGCATCTGAATCGGCCATCTAGGGCTTGAGTCTTGTCGCCGGATGGCGCATTATCGATAGGTTGACCGGCGTTGCAGTGTTGCTAACACCGTGTTTTTTCTTGTGTATTTTCCCAGTAAAAACAGCGTCAGCGCCAATGAAAACGGCAGCCGAGGCTGCCGTTTTGTTTTCTTGCCGTTGCCGGCCCGGTTATTGCGGGTTGGCGGCGATCACTTTGGCCACTTTGTCGGCCTGGCCGTTCAGTTGCAGCTGCTTGTAAGCATTTTCCATCAGCGGCAGTGCGTCACGCGTCGCCTTGGTGTCCGGATATTCACGCAACATCTGCTCGGCGCGATTAACGACCGCGACGTAAGCCCCGCGTTTAGTGTAGTATTCCACCACCGAAAGCTCATACTTGGCCAGGCGGTCTTTCAGGTACACCAAACGCTTGTTGGCGTCGGTCACGTACTGGCTGTTCGGATACTGCTGAATCAGCTGGCTGAAGTCGCGGAACGCGGCGCGGGCGTGCTGTGGATCGCGGTCTGAACGGTCGACCCCGAAGAAGCCCTGCAACGCACTGTCATCCAGCGCCATATCGGTCAGACCACGCATGTACATCACGTAATCGATGTTCGGGTGCGTCGGGTTCAAACGCATGAAGCGATCGATAGACGCCTGAGCCAGCGGTAAATCGGCAGATTTATAGTAGGCATAAATCAGATCCAGCTGGACCTGCTGAGAGTACGGCCCGAAAGGATAGCGGTTATCTAACGCTTCGAGTTGCGTAATCGCGCCCTTAAAGTTACCGTCCTGCAGCTTTTGCTGGGCAGTAGCATAGATTTCCGAAGGTGGGTTGTCGGGAACCGCATCCTTGGATGTGGAGCAACCTGCCAGCGCCAGGCTCAACGTGGCTGCCGCCACCAGATATTTCATACGCGTCATGACGTTTTGATTATCCTCAGGGTGTTATTCCGGGAGACTGTCCGTTAAGCTCCCGACAAAGACCAGGTACAATAGCACATTATATTAAACGGCATCGCCGTGAAAACCCAACGTTAACGAAGAAGCTGCATATGGCACAACAAGTACAACTCACCGCAACGGTGGCCGAATCTCAACTCGGACAACGTTTAGATCAGGCTTTGGCCGAATTGTTCCCTGATTATTCACGATCTCGCATAAAAGAGTGGATCCTGGAAGATCGGGTGCTGGTCAATGGAAAAACGTCAAACAAGCCGAAAGAGAAGGTGCTGGGGGGAGAGACGGTCGCCATTGATGCACAGATAGAAGAAGACGCCCGTTGGGAACCGCAGGACATCGCGCTGGATATCGTCTATGAAGACAGCGACATTCTGGTGATCAACAAGCCGCGCGGTTTGGTGGTGCACCCCGGCGCCGGCAACCCGGACGGCACGGTGCTCAACGCGTTGCTGCACTACTACCCGGAAATCGCCGATGTGCCGCGCGCCGGCATCGTGCACCGTCTGGACAAAGACACCACCGGCCTGATGGTAGTGGCGAAAACCGTGCCGGCGCAAACCCGGCTGGTGGAAGCGCTGCAGGCGCGTGAAATCACCCGTGAATACGAAGCGGTGGCGATTGGCACCATGACCGCCGGCGGCACGGTGGAGGAGCCTATCTCTCGCCATTCCACCAAGCGCACCCATATGGCCGTTCACCCGATGGGCAAACCGGCGGTGACCCACTACCGCATCATGGAGCACTTCCGCGCCCATACCCGCCTGCGCCTGCGTCTGGAGACCGGCCGCACCCACCAGATCCGCGTGCATATGTCGTACATTAGCCACCCGCTGGTGGGCGATCCGCTGTACGGCGGCCGCCCGCGCCCGCCAAAAGGCGCATCGGAAGCCTTCATCAATACGCTGCGCGGCTTCGACCGCCAGGCGCTGCACGCCACCATGCTGCGTTTGTACCATCCGATCAGCGGTATTCAGATGGAGTGGCATGCGCCGCTGCCGCAGGATATGGTCGATCTGATCAACGCGCTGAAGGCTGATACCGAAGAGTTCAAAGATCAGATGGACTGGTAATGACGTCGCTCATTCTGCCCGACTGGCCGTTGCCTGCGGGGGTTAACGCCTGCAGTACCACCCGTCACGGTGGCGTCAGCCTGCCGCCTTACCATTCGCTGAACCTCGGGACCCACGTCGGGGACGAGGCGCAGGCGGTGGCGCGCAATCGCGAAGCGCTGGTGGCGGGCGCAGGTTTGCCGCAGATGCCGGCGTGGTTGGATCAGGTGCACGGCACCCGCGTAGTGCGGCTGGAAGGGGAAACCCCGGCCGATCTGCGCGCCGATGCGGTATACAGCAACCTGCCGGGGCAGGTGTGCGCGGTGATGACGGCGGATTGCCTGCCGGTGCTGTTCTGCTCGCAGACCGGAGACGAAGTGGCCGCCGCCCATGCCGGCTGGCGTGGGTTGTGCAACGGGGTGCTGGAACAGACCGTCGCGGCGTTTACGGCGCCGGCGGGCGCCATCAGCGTCTGGCTGGGGCCGGCGATTGGCCCGCAGCAGTTTGAAGTGGGGCCGGAGGTGCGTGCCGCCTTTGTCGCGGCGGACCGCGCCGCCGCCGCCGCTTTTATGCCTCACGGCGATAAATTTCTGGCGGATATCTATTTATTGGCCCGCCAGCGCCTGCAGCGCGCCGGCATTCATGCTGTTTACGGCGGTGAGCGCTGCACGGTTAGCGAAAAGAGTCATTTTTTCTCCTATCGGCGCGATGGAATAACCGGACGTATGGCAAGTTTAATCTGGCTGATATAACCTATTGAATTAGGACGGTCCAACGACGCATGATGGCAGTACCGAAAATTTAGAGTCGAAATAACCTTGAAAATTTGAGGGATGACCTCATTTAATCTCCAGTAGCAATTTCGACCCATCTTGGAGGTGTTATGCGTCTGGATCGTCTTACCAACAAATTCCAGCTTGCCCTCGCCGATGCCCAATCTTTAGCCCTTGGGCACGACAACCAGTTTATTGAACCGTTACATCTGATGAGCGCCCTGCTCAATCAGGAAGGGGGCACGGTTCGCCCACTGTTAACTTCCGCCGGTATCGATGCCGGGCGCGTACGCACCGAAATCGAACAGGCGCTGTCCCGTTTACCTCAGGTCGAGGGCACCGGTGGCGACGTTCAACCGTCCCACGAGCTGGTGCGCGTACTGAATCTGTGCGACAAGCTGGCGCAGAAACGCGCGGACAAATTCATTTCTTCCGAGCTGTTCGTCCTCGCGGTGCTTGAAGACCGCGGTAATTTGACCGACCTGCTGAAAGCGGCCGGTGCGACAGCCGACAAAATCAGCAAAGCCATTGAACAAATGAGAGGCGGTGACAGCGTGGAAGATCAGGGTGCTGAAGACCAACGTCAGGCATTGAAGAAATATACCATCGACCTGACCGAGCGCGCCGAGCAGGGCAAACTTGACCCGGTTATCGGCCGTGACGAAGAAATCCGCCGCACCATCCAGGTGCTGCAACGCCGCACCAAAAACAACCCGGTGCTGATCGGCGAACCCGGCGTGGGTAAAACCGCCATCGTCGAAGGCCTGGCGCAGCGCATCATTAATGGCGAAGTGCCGGAAGGGCTGAAACACAAGCGCGTGTTGTCGCTCGATATGGGCGCGCTGATCGCCGGCGCCAAATACCGCGGTGAGTTTGAAGAGCGTCTGAAAGGCGTGCTGAGCGACCTGGCGAAACAGGAAGGCAGCGTGATCCTGTTCATCGACGAACTGCACACCATGGTGGGCGCAGGCAAGGCCGACGGCGCCATGGACGCCGGCAACATGCTGAAACCTGCGCTGGCGCGCGGGGAACTGCACTGCGTTGGCGCCACCACGTTGGATGAATACCGTCAATATATAGAGAAGGATGCGGCGCTCGAACGTCGTTTCCAGAAAGTGTTTGTTGCGGAGCCGAGCGTTGAGGACACCATCGCCATTCTGCGCGGCCTGAAAGAACGCTATGAGCTGCACCACCACGTGCAGATCACCGACCCGGCTATCGTGGCAGCGGCGACCCTGTCGCACCGTTATATTTCCGATCGTCAGCTGCCGGACAAGGCTATCGACCTGATCGACGAAGCGGCGTCCAGCATTCGCATGCAGATGGACTCCAAGCCGGAATCGCTCGATCGCCTGGAGCGCCGTATCATTCAGCTGAAGCTGGAACAGCAGGCGCTGAATAAAGAGTCGGATGACGCCAGCAAGAAACGTCTGGAAATGCTCAGCAGCGAGCTGGAGCAGAAAGAACGCGAATATTCTGAGCTGGAAGAAGAGTGGAAAGCCGAAAAAGCCTCGCTCTCCGGCACCCAGAATATCAAGGCCGAACTTGAGCAGGCCAAGATAACCCTCGAGCAGGCGCGTCGTACCGGCGATCTGGGGCGGATGTCCGAACTGCAGTACGGCAAAATCCCTGAACTGGAGAAACAGCTCGAAGCCGCTACCCAGGCCGAAGGCAAAACCATGAAGCTGCTGCGCAACCGGGTCACCGATGCGGAGATCGCCGAGGTGCTGGCGCGCGCCACCGGTATTCCGGTAGCCAGAATGCTGGAGGGCGAGCGCGATAAGCTGCTGCGCCTGGAGCAAGAGCTGCATTCACGGGTGATAGGCCAGGATGAAGCGGTCAGCGCGGTATCCAATGCGATTCGCCGCAGCCGCGCCGGGCTTTCCGATCCGAACCGGCCGATCGGTTCTTTCCTGTTCCTCGGTCCTACCGGGGTGGGGAAAACCGAGCTTTGCAAGGCGCTGGCTTCGTTCCTGTTCGACAGCGACGACGCCATGGTGCGCATCGACATGTCCGAGTTTATGGAGAAACACTCGGTATCGCGGCTGGTGGGCGCACCTCCAGGCTATGTCGGCTATGAAGAGGGCGGTTACCTGACCGAAGCGGTGCGCCGCAGACCTTATTCGGTGATCCTGCTGGATGAGGTAGAGAAAGCGCATCCGGACGTGTTCAACATTCTGCTGCAGGTATTGGATGACGGGCGTCTGACCGATGGCCAGGGCCGTACCGTCGATTTCCGCAATACCGTGGTGATCATGACCTCGAACCTGGGCTCGGATCTGATCCAGGAGCACTTCGGCCAGATGAACTACGCGCAGATGAAAGAATCCGTCATGGAAATGGTGAGCCATCACTTCCGTCCGGAATTCATCAACCGTATAGATGAGGTGGTGGTGTTCCACCCACTCGGCCAGAAACACATTGCCGAGATCGCCAAGATTCAGCTGGCGCGTCTGTATAAACGTTTGGAAGAGCGCGGTTACGAAGTCACCATGACCGAGCCGGCGTTGGAGCTGTTGGGTAAAACCGGTTTTGACCCTGTCTATGGTGCGCGTCCATTGAAACGCGCCATCCAGCAGGAGATCGAAAACCCGCTGGCACAGGAAATCCTGTCCGGCAAGCTGGTCCCAGGGTTACCGGTCACGCTGGACGTGGAAGGAGAGCACATCGTTGCTCGTCAGTAACGGCGTTTAAGAGTAATAAAGAGAAAAAGGGAGCGGGCAACCGCTCCCTTTCTTTGTCTCTATGGTGTTGGGTTTACCGAGTTTGACGCTCTGGCCGCGGCCAAAAGCCGTTTTTCGGGCTAATAAATATCCTAAAATGGCGTTATTGGTGGTTATTTGAGCGCTTGAAAAGTTTTTTGCATTTAGGGGTTGCGGCCTTCGGAGAACTCCCTATAATGCGCCTCCACTGACCGGGAACAACGACTCATCTAACGAGAACCAGTCACCCAGCCAGGAAGAAGCAAGCCGGTGAAAACGCCGTTTCTTAATAAGAAAAAAGCTTGACTCTTCAGCGGGAAAGCGTAATATGCACCTCCCGCGTTACCGAGAGTTATCTCTCAGTAACCAACGCTCTTTAACAATTTATCAGACAATCTGTGTGGGCACTCCACAAGACGATATCCAGTACCTTCGGGTACGAAAAAATATCAAGTCTTGAA